>Ga0160433_100016_pt1 | contig 218010 bp, 194 predicted proteins | sample HID1972K_E0MG_FD_108235 | JGI IMG/M metagenome (GOLD analysis project Ga0160433, IMG submission 108235) | Enriched pill bug-associated microbial communities from UW Madison campus, WI, USA - HID1972K_E0 MG | ecosystem: Host-associated > Arthropoda: Insects > Digestive system > Unclassified ...
ATAAGTCAATGCCCAACTTTGTAAATTCAAGAACGCCCTTTTCGGTTATATAAAAATGCTTGTCAGACGGATGCTCTTTGGCAAGCCAGTCCCTTGCTATAAATTGTTCGAGAAGAAGCATTCCAAGCCGGCCGCCAATATGTTCATAACACACCTTAGCTGGTTTTTTGTCAGATGTTTTTTTCATTTTGTTTCAGGCTTATTATTGAGGAGCATATACGCGTTAAGTAGGTGGGGATATTGTATTTAAAGCATTACCGCCATCAAAATTAAATAAGTTTTGAGGCCAGGATGTGAGGTAGATCACACATTTTGATGAGATACATATCTGGGGAAAAATAAATATTCTGAAAAGCCGCGGATAGAAATAGTCTGTATTCCGGGAGCCCCAACAAGTTTGCGACGAGCTGACTATTCTTCCATGTGGGAAGAAAGCAAAAAATCCGGGTAGGCCTGTCGCCTAACCGGATTTTTTTAAGCCTTATAAAAGATAAGGCTTGAGACCTTTAGTTCAAAAATCTTTAGAACAAGGTAAACTCGACACGCCTGTTTTGCTGACGCCCTTCGGCAGTCTTATTAGACGCGATTGGCTGGTTTGGGCCATATCCGGTTGCTTCTATTCGAGATGGATTAGCACCTTGAGAAACGAGGTAAGACTTAACAGCTTCTGCTCTTTCTTTGGACAGGCGCAGGTTCAATGCCATTGATCCGGTATTGTCTGTGTGTCCGGCCAACTTGAGGCTAAAGTTTTTATCAACAAGTAATCTTGCAACACGGTTGAGTGTCTCAAAAGATCTTTCTTTGATGGTTGCTTTACCGAGATCAAACTCCAGATTCTTGATGGCTTCACCAACAACTCTTCTGTCTTCCTCAGTAATGATGATCTTTTGCGGAGTAGGTGTTTTTAGCGGACATCCGGCACCGTCAACCACAGTATTAGCAGGAGTTCCCGGACATTTATCAAACTTATTTGCTACACCATCAGCATCGTCATCACCAAGATCTCTGGCATATTGTTCCTGATCTCTAAGCCTGTTCTGCTCTGATGTTGATAATGCTCTTCTAAGTTCTGCACTTTCGGCAGCGCTCTCCTCACGAATGGCAGCAATAGGGCTGTAATTTGATAATTGTGATGTGCCTTTCTTTCCTAAAGCTATTTCTACACCTGCATGTGCATAGGAGAAACGATCGTTCGACCCTCCGTTCAGCCCGTCGAAGTCATTCGCTTTCATGAAGCTTACTTTGTAGCCTAAGTCGATGTTTACTCCTTTTGAAACTCCAATTTTAAACCCGGCTCCAATAGGTATAAACCAGTTCTCCTGGTATCCTGTGCTACCGTCAGCAGCAGTGCCGTAGACGCTTCCGTTTGAAGACATGTAACCAGCTCCGGCGGTTACGTAAGGGGATAAAAAGCTTCTTTTTTGATTTAAGCTCAGGTTTGCAATAGTAAAGTTACCGCTCAAGGCTGCAGACCAGTCAATACGCGTATCAAAACCGCTGTTATCCTGTGCTGTACCTGTTGGGAGAACATTTGCTCGCTTTCCTTTTAGTTTACCTGCAAGGAAGTCTGCCTGAATGCCGAAGCCAGGAAGAATCTGCTTCTTGATGTAACCACCATAGCCCCAACTTTCCTGCGGGGTGTTAAAATCTCCGTTAGATTGTCCGTTGAAAGGAGTGTAATGCGTTAACATCCCACCGTTTAAACCTATTGACCAAGTACGGAATGACTTCTTTTCGAAACGTGCACCATTATCTGAATCTGCGTCCTGGGAAAATGATGAAAATGATAACCCTGTCAAAGAGAGTATCATAGCTGATTTTGTAAGTTTTGCTAACATTTTTTAATATTTTCTCAGGTAACGGCTAAAATCCAGCCATAAATAAGATCTGTAAGTTAAGTTGTTGGTATTCATGGGTGTTTCTTTCGACATGCCCATCATGTATGGTAAAAATGATCTAAAATAGGATATGTTTTTACTAAAATTAGGACATATTAATAGAAATCAGGCGTGTAAGACCTTATAGATAGAAAGGCACTGAGGGCAGAAACGCTATATATCTTTTGGGATGGACATTTGATTAATGTAGTGATTATCGATCATGCTCGCTCCGGATTAAGATACAAGTATTCAAAAGATGCGTATCTTTTCCGAGTATTCTTTTAAACGGCTTGGCTTCTTCATGATACGAAAATATTATACTGCAGATTTCGATGCAGTAATTGATCTGTTGAGGTTAAACACTCCTCATTATTTTGACGCAACCGAAGAATCTGATCTTATTCGATATTTGCAAACGGAGGCAAATCATTATTTTGTGTATGAATTGTCGGGACAGATAGTTGGATGTGGTGGTATTAATTTCAGATTCGACTGTGGTAAGACGGCCAGGCTCTCCTGGGATATCGTCCATCCGCTTAGACAAGGAGAAGGGATCGGGAAAAAATTGACAGCTTATAGGATAGAACAAATTGCCAACGACAACACGGTTGAACGAGTTTGTGTAAGAACTACTCAAATGGCTTATCAATTCTATGAGAAAATGGGATTTCGCTTAGAAAGGATCGAGCGTGATTACTGGGCACAAGGCTTCGATCTTTATGAGATGTATCAGAATGTTGTTTAATAAAAAATGAAAGTTATCAATGGAATAGTTCTGAAGTTGTGCCTGCTGTTGTCGCTTACAGTTGTCTCAAATCATGCGGTTGCTCAGGAGAGTATGCAGTCAAATCTTCTTTACGCCAGGCAGCACACAATGTTCCTCGATTCATCAGTTAACAAGTTGGACGACATTCTCAAATTAACGAAGGGTTTTCCTGTAGTTATAGACTTATGGGCGACATGGTGCCCGGCTTGTCTGAAATCATTTGATCATTATAAAAATCTTCTTCCTAAGCTGAAAGAAAGGAATGTGATTGTCGTCTTTGTTTCTTTTGACTCAGATAAGGTGAAATGGCGCGACTTTATAACCAGCAACAAGTTGGCGGGTGCGCATGTTATTGCAAGTAAAGCACTGAAAGATGACTTAACAACATTCGTCTGGGGAGCCAGGGATGTTTTTTCCCTACCGAACGTTATCTTCTTCGACGAGTCGCATAATTTAGTATCGAAGAGTGCGGGCGACTTGTCTGATTTAATGCGGTAAACTTGCAGTCGGCGGCGATGCGTATGTTAATGTTTTTACGCTATACTGTAACTATTTCAATAAGTCCAGATTTTGTAATTTTCTGCCAAATTCATCATCAGCACCCAACTTCAGTATATCTTCCTGTAGTCCCAATACACGTAGCACATTGAAATATGCCCCTAAAGCCACACTTGGATCGCCTTTCTCAATCAGATATAAGGTAGATCGTGCGATGTTAGCCGCCCGGAGGTATTGAAGATAAAGCTACGGAATTTGCATACGATAGAGTAAGTTGAGTCTGGATGAGTGTTGGAAGTCTATTAAACCTTACCTGGATCAGCAATAAAAGAAATTGAATTACTACCTTTAAGTATCTAATAAAATCGCATATGAAAAGCAAATGTATACTGGTATTTCTTTTGGCATTAACGGTTTTGAAGAGTGGATTCGCTCAAGCAAATAGCACTGCAATAACTGGTGCATGGCAAATCAAAGAAGCAGATAAAGAACAAGTGCTGATTTTTCAGGATGGATTTTTCTTTCATACTGATTACAACAAGGCGGAAAAGCGATTCGTTTCGAGCCATGGCGGAACGTATACTCAAAATGCGGATGGGCTAAAGGCTGAGATTCATTTTAATTCATCAAATAAAGAAGAGGTCGGCAAGCAGTTCACCGCAAAGTACTCCATTACCGGCAAGACGCTTAACCTATTCATTAACGGGGAAACACAAAATTGGAAACGATTAGATGATAGCTCTGCACCCCTTGCAGGTGTATGGCGAATTACCTCCCGTAAGCAGGATGGAAAACTTACTCCCATTCATCAAACGGGTTCCAGACAAACCTATAAAGTACTCTCGGGGACCCGTTTTCAGTGGGCAGCAATAGATCCTGCGAAGAAAGAATTTTCAGGAACAGGAGGGGGTACCTATACTTTCATAGATGGAAAATATACCGAAACTATTGAGTTTTTTTCACGGGACAGCTCCCGTGTAGGTGCTTCTCTCAGCTTTGACGGGAAGTTGGAAAATGGGGAATGGCATCATAGCGGCCTAAGCTCTAAAAATGTTCCGATTTATGAAATATGGAGCCGGGTTAGGTAGCAAGAATCTAAAAAGCAGAGACTTGAGCTTAAACCCAAGTCTCTGCAGTGAAAGTTTTGTACTAATTATTTTTTCTTATTCAAATCCGTAAAAGCCGCTGCTTGTTCTTTTGATGTCTTCGTCAGTTTAAAGGTATCGAAAACCTCACCTGATGCCTTGTAGGCTGTATAATTCAGGTTCTCTCCATCCACAGATATAATTTGAAATAATTGCGTGTCTTCTGTAAAGATGTCCATCCATTTTGGCGTCACGTCTACTTTGTACATCTTAGGTCCGGCAACAGACACGACGTACATTGGTCCGCCCACCTTGCCGGATACTCCTGTCCCAAGATTCTGACCGCGACTGTAAGTATGGTCGTGACCTTGCATCAACAAGTCGACATGATACTTGTCGAAAAGTGGTTTGAATACTTCCCTGAATTCTTTATTGTCGCGTCCCTTTGCGGTTGAATAGATCGGGTGATGATACGTGATCATCGTCCATCGTTTAGGGTTGTTCTTGAGGACATCTTCAAGCCATGCCGCTTGGATCTTCAATGAGTTTGGATCCAGCACGATCATCTGAGAGTTGAGGGATATCAGCCTGACATTCGAGTAATCGATATAATAAGCAGATTCTTCCAGTCCCTTCGGTCCGTTTTCCGGCAGGGTATATTGAGCTCTCCAGTGCGGATCAAGGGTAAGTTTTTTCTGCTCATCACGGAAATACTCGTGATTACCGGAAGAGGGAATACTCGGGATCATTCCGTTGATGAAGCCTCCGCCAAAGTGCCACTCGCCCCACTCGTTGTCGTTGTTGGACCGGTTGATCAGGTCACCGGCATGTACGATGAAGCGTGCATCGCCATGTGTAGCAAAAGCTCTGCGGATCACTCTCGACCACTTGGAGCGTAGGTCGTTCTGAGCATCTCCAAGATAGATGAAGGAAAAGGGCTGTGTTGCGGCTGGTCCGGTTCTGAACTGGAACCATTCACTCCAGTTGGTCCCGTCGCCTACCCTGTAAGTGTATACTTGATCAGGCTGAAGATCTGTAAACGTGGCGCTGTGATAATTTGACTGTTCATATTCTTTTCCCTTCAGACTGGAAGTCATCGCTGTATACTCCTTTGCGTCAGCTTTTTCCAACTTTGGCGAACTGTCTTCTATAAGAATCTGTGCCAGTGCTTTCGTTACGGTACTATCGGTACGCCAGGTAACGGACTGTGTAGTGGAAGGGTCGGCTGACCAGGTAAGGATGATCCTGTCTGGAAACGCACCAGCCTTGAAAGACTGTGCTTTACCAGTTTGAACCAGAAAAAGGAATGTAGAAAAGAGTATTGTTAGAGCGAGTTGTTTGCTGCTTTTGTTCATGTTTTTCATTTAAAATGGATGGTACTTAAAACCTATGTTACCCCAGGCGGAGAAATATTTGTGATCTGTAGGACGGCCATCACCAAATTCGAGGATGGTTTGTGCGTTATTGATATTGCTGATGCCCATGAAAATGGTCAGTTGTCTGTTGATCTTCTGTGAAGCCGAAAAGTCTAACTGCATCCTGCCCTTTTCCATGAGATCATTGCTTTGTTCTTCTGCCAGTTCATTGATGAACGTCTCATAGAAATTCAGCGACAAACGGCCGGAGAAACCGTATTTCTCGTATGATAATGAGGCATTACCTACCTTGGGGCGCATAGATGGTAAGCGCACGGTACGTTCACTTTCTATACCTGGTACTTTGAATTTCGATTGAATCTGGGTGTAGTTACCGTAGATACCAAAGCCATTCAGAAAGCCGGGTAAGAAGGTAAGCTGTTGCTGCCATGCGATCTCGTATCCATATACCCTGGCATTTGCGCCGTTCACGGTCTGGGTTACCTGATACTGATCATACTGACCACCTTGTTGGGTATAGACGCTCTCGTAGATATAATCGTCGATGTTTTTGTAGAATATTCCACCTGAAACTAACCCTAATGACTTCAGATAATGCTCAAATAGAAAGTCTACGTTTGTGGATTTACTTTGATTCAAATCAGGATTCCCGATATTCATCCGTTGCCTTCTGGGTTCGATCTCCTGCCAGGGCACCAGGTCGTAATAACCTGGACGCGATAGCGAGCGTGTTACAGCAGCCCTTAGGTTGGTGCGCTGACTAAGAGCGTATTTAAGGTTCAGGCTAGGGAAGAATCCGTCGAATGCAGAGTTTACCGCAACTTTGTTGGTGCTTACGTAATTACCCTGATTGTCAAAGTTGACGATGTTACCATCGTACTCAAAACCGGTACGCTCGTAACGTAATCCTGTGATGATATCCAGTTTGTTAAGGGTTAGCTTACCCATCACGTAGCCGGCTCCCATTGTTTCGCTCCCGCTGTAGGAATCCGGATCTGTATTCTGGCGGACGTACGTTTCACTGAAGGTGAATTGATCCATGTTGTTCTGATAGTACTCCTCCATCAGATAACCGTTGGCTATAGCCCCCGAAAGGTCGTATTTGCCGTTGAAGTAATCTTTTCTGGAATAATCAGACAGGAAGTTCTCCATAGACAAGCTCAATCCCGGTTTAAGATTATACTGGAAGTAGTTCCGGGTGTGGGAGTCTTCCTTATACTTATATCTGCCGCCGAACTTGAACATAAATTTATCTTTGTCGTTGAAGTTGAACGTGCGCTGCACGTTGAATGAACCTTGTCCGTCCTTGTCATGAGCATACTGGTGCCGGTTCACATAATTGTTCGTCTTGAAGTTTGCCGGATTGGCTGGATCTCCATTGCTGAAGCTAAACTGAGGTGCGTCACGGTCAGATAGGTCCAATCCTGCAGCCAGTCCTCCATAGTTGAAAACGCCGTCAAAGTAGACCGGTTGATCGTATAATCCGCTCGAATAGGTCAGGTCAATGTTTGCTATCCAATTATTAAAGTTTGTTTTGCCACCGAGAGACAGGCTGAACAGGTCGCGGTGATAATTACGCGGAGAACCTGCGGAACTGATATTCACGTCGGTTACAGTATTGTCGGAACTGTATTCGCCAATGTTATAGCCCTTTGTGCCGCGGGTCTGCATTTCATAGAACTTGTTGTAATTGGTACGTACATACAATTGACTTTTTTCTGTGGGGAAGTAGCTCAGCTCCGCCTGGATGCCCAGGTTTTCGCGATGAAGGTCACTGCCTTCGAGTTCCAGGTTGGATAGCTTTACCTGTCCACATTATTGATGGTGTATGTGTCATAATCCTGCGAAACGCGGTCTTCGCCGCGATAGGTGTTGCTGTAATTGACCCCGGCCATATAGGCCCATTTGTTTTGACGACGACCGTAAGTGAACGCACCATCAAAATTTTGCTTTCCAAGCAAGAAGTTGTTTCCAAAGGAACCTTTTGCCTGGAATTGTTGGGAACCAACCTTCGGTGTTTTGGAAATGATATTCACAGAACCGGACGTTCCGTCAGCTTCCATATCCGGAGTAAGTGTCTTGTTCACTTCAATGGCTTCTACCGTTGAGGACAATATTCCGTTTAAGTCAATATCCCTGGAGTTGGTTTGGGTTGAGGGAAGCCTGTTGCCGTTTAATGTAACAGAACCCATGCTTTGCTCCAGGCCTCTCATGATGATATTTCTTGGCAAGCCATAGCTATAGTCCATCGCAATCCCGGGAACTCGTTGCATAGCTTCAGCTACAGTCGCATCTGGGAAACGCTCGATCTGCTCTTCGGACAGTACATATTTGATATTGTCGGCATTTCGCATGTTACTAAGGGCAATGGCTTCACCTCTTCTGATGCCGTTGATGGTAATTCCCTTCATATTGTTGCTTTGACTTTCCAGTTTAAGGTCTGCAGATACAATATTGTCCTCAGTCACGGTAATATCAAAGTCGGTCGGCTTGTAGCCAATGTAAGTCACCTGCAAAGTTGCTTTACCTGCTTTTACGTTGCTAAACACAAAGTGACCGTTTACATCAGTGAGCGTCTTGCGATTGCCATTCTTCAGGATTACGGTAGCATAGGGGAGTGTTTTGTCGTTGGCTTGGTCTCTTATATAACCGGCAATAGAGCCTGGCTTCGACACTTTGCGGATGCTTGGTGCCGACTTCTTCAGGATTACCATCATACCGTCTTCAATAAGGGTAAGCTGATGGCTTTCCAATAAAGGGGCGAGGATACTTCGCGCTTGCTTTGCGCGATCGGTAACGGTGACTTTGGTCTGTACCAGTTCTTTGTTGGAATATACGAAGCTGACTCCGGTCTTCTTCTCTATTTCTTTAAGAAATTCGGGGAAATCAAGATTTCTCACATTAATGGTTATGTGCCTGTCGAGTCCTTGTTGCCCCTTTACGGTTCCATGAACGAGGTTGAGGCAAAGCACACATATCATACTAATCGTTAAGCTAGCGCGCATGATTATCTTTTTGAGACTGGAAGTCTCAATTATTTTATTCATCTTTAATGAAGTTTAAATTTTTACGGATTTAAATGGATTTATTAACCACGTGGTTGCCGCCAACTGGTTAACAGCGAGCCGTTTTCATAACCTGAAAACGGTTTTGTTTTAGGATAACTTTTACATACAATTTCCTCCTTCTAAATAAATAGTGTCGTTAACTTGTCTTGCTGCAATGTTCATTGATATGTTCAGTGTCTTCAGTATGGCGCTTAAGGGCTGATCTTTGAACCTGGCTGTCAGTTTGCAATCGCCGTAATCTTCTGTACCTGCTTTAATCTCGACCCGATACCTTCGGGCTACTGTTGCCAATACATCCCGTAACGGCATTTGTTCGAAGATCATTTCTCCTTGTGCCCAGGAGCTGACATCTGCCTTATCTAGTGTACTCCTGACCAGTTGTCCGTTTCGGAGGCTTAGCTTATCATTCGGCAGCAAAAAGATAGCGGTATCACCGGAAGGTACATGCTGCACACCTACCTTTCCGGAATTTACGGCTACAGACATTTCGGCTTCATTGGGATAGGCCCGGATGTTAAAGCTTGTGCCATATACGGTGGTTTTAATATCGCCACTGGTTACTACAAAGGGATGCGTTTTATCATGCTGTACCTCGAAATAAGCTTCGCCCTTTAGCTGCACGTCACGGATTTTTTCACTGGTGAAGTTCTTTCTGAAGCGAATCTCTGTGCCTGCATTGAGGCACACTGTCGATTGATCGGGCAATATTAAAGTGTCCATACGTCCCGGCTCTGTCTTATGCACTACCCATTCTACAGGCTGAGGCTTGTCCTGACGGAAAAATTGAAGTCCTGCAAGGAGCAGTGCTCCCGTGAGTGCCGCAGCAATGCCGTACTTCCAGAATGACATCCTTCGCGGAGCATTCGTCGGTTCTTCTTGCTGATAATTATGAATTAATTCTGCGGCGTCTTCGGCTGGTACTTCGGGTTCGATCAATGCAGTCATTTTCCATAAATTCTTAGCTTCCAGGTACTGTTCGATATGAGCTGCATCTGACTTCAGCCACTCATCGAGAACCGCAGCCGACTCCTCAGTTTCGGTACAGCTAAGCCGTTTGACAATGCATGTCCATATCTTGTCTTCCATAGTCTTCATTCGCTTACATAAGAAGAAACAGATTTAGGCGGAAGAAATACGGGTCGCTCAGGTTAAGCTTCGGTTAAGTTTCCGTCAACTAAATGTTTTGCATGAGCATGAATGAATTGCATGCTTTTAGCCAGGTGGTCTTCTACTGTACGGACAGAGATATGCATGAGGTCTGCAATTTCAGCGTAGCTAAACCCTTCTAAACGGTGTAGGCGAAACACCAGCTGCCGGCGCTCGGGAAGCAAGGATATGACCCGTTTTAAAAACTGCAGTTTTTCGGAATCTATGCCTGGTGATCCTGGTTCAGGTATTGCGTCCGACAGTGTAGTCAGCCGGTCATCTTCTACATATAACAAAGGGACGTTTCCATGCTTTTTGATGTAGTTGAGCGAAGCGTTTTTTACTGCCCTAAACAAGTATACCTTACAGTTATCAGGCTGCTTTTTGCTGAACCATAAATACAGGAAAAGATCATTTACAATGCTGCGGGATGCTTCTTCATCACGCAGAAAATAGTGTGCATACTTTTGAAGTGAGACATTCCACTGTTTGTAGATCAATTCGAATTCATGGAGCTCCATAGTTGCAGCAAATCTGCCGAATGGATGTAAATACTATGTTAATCAGGTATTATTTTAGACGGTTGTATACCGAACGGCGTTATCCAATTGGCTGGTGCCGGGTTATAAGCACTCGAGTTTTTGGTAGTCGAGGGATATTCACTATATTTCCTCAAACTTAATCAATCCGGAGGTCGACATTTCCGATACATCTGCTTCTAATATGAACCCGGGAAGGTTAGATGTACTAAAAGTAAAAGATAACCAATTTACAAATGCACAAAAGCCCGCTAATCAAATTCAAACCTGTTTTTAACTTCATCATTTTTCTTTTATTGTCAATCCAGATAGATTTATCTGCTCAGACTGCGAATCGCGTTAAATACAACTTTAATCCCTCCTGGAGGGTTTTTGTTGGTGACGTGAAAGGTGCGGAGACTCCAGGCTTCAACGACAAGAACTGGAAGTCAGTTACTCTTCCGTATGCCTGGAATGAAGACTCTGCTTTCAAGGTGTCAATTGATAAGCATCCTACAGGTATTGTATGGTATCGAAAGCGTTTCGTTCTTCCAAAAGAAGCGAAAGACAAAAAGGTTTTTCTTGAATTTGAAGGCATCCGGCAGGCAGGAGAGTTTTATTTGAACGGCAAATATATCGGGATCCATGAAAACGGAATAATGGCTTTTGGTTTTGATATTACAGAGGGGGTTGAGTTTGGGAAGGAAAATGTGATCGCAGTCAGAATTGATAACGACTGGGATTATAAAGAGAAGGCGACCAATACTAAGTTTCAATGGAGCGATAAGAATTTCAATGCCAATTATGGAGGCGTATCTAAAAATGTCTGGCTTCATCTCACAAATAAACTCCATCAGACGCTGCCACTTAATTCTTTCCTTGGAACCACCGGTACGTATATATATGCCAGGGACTTTGATATCGCGGGTAAAAAGGCGACAGTTGTGGCCGAGGCACAGGTGCGTAATGACGACAAGGAAGATAAGAGATTTAGCTACGAAGCTGAAGTAAGGGATGGAAGCGGCAATCTGGTCAAATTGATCAAAGGTGGTGAAACGCTCATTAAAGCAGGCGAAACCAAGGTAGTCTCGGCAAGCGAACGTCTTTCCGATCTCCATTTCTGGAGCTGGGGGTATGGTTATTTATATACAGTTACTACCAGGTTAAAGGCGGATAATGTGATTATCGACGAAGTTCCGGTTAAGACAGGTTTCAGAAAAGTAGAGTATAAAGATGGAATGGTCTGGTTGAACGACAGGGTGTTAATGTTGAAAGGATACGCGCAACGTACCAGCAACGAATGGCCCGCTACCGGACTTGCTGTCCCTCCCTGGTTGAGCGATTTCAGCAACGGCTTAATGGTGGAGAGCAATGCCAATCTTGTGAGATGGATGCACATAACGCCCTGGAAGCAGGATATCGAATCCTGCGACAGAGTTGGTTTGATTCAGGCGATGCCTGCAGGTGATGCGGAACGTGACGTTCAGGGATCTCGTTGGGAACAGCGTGTTAAGGTTATGGAAGATGCTATAATCTACAACAGGAATTCTCCCAGTATTTTCTTTTATGAAAGTGGTAATGAGTCTATTAGCGAAGACCATATGCTCGAAATGAAAGCCATAAAAGTCAAGTATGATCCGCACGGAGGCAGAGCAATCGGCTCACGGGAGATGCTCGATAGTAAAGCTGCTGAGTATGGAGGAGAGATGCTATATGTGAATAAGAGTGCTGATATTCCCATGTGGGCAACTGAGTATTCGAGAGATGAGGGACTTAGAAAGTATTGGGACGAGTTTTCCCCTCCTTATCACAAGGATGGAGACGGGCCGCTCTATAAAAATGCCTCGGCTGCCGAATACAACAGAAATCAGGATACTCATGCTATAGAGAATGTCATCCGCTGGTACGACTTCTGGAGGGAGCGGCCGGGAACTGGTGAACGTGTAAGCTCAGGCGGGGTAAATATAATTTTCTCTGATTCGAACACACACTACCGTGGTGCGGAGAACTATAGAAGAAGTGGTGAAGTCGACCCTATGAGAATTCCGAAGGACGGATTCTATGCTCATCAGGTGATGTGGGACGGATGGGTAGATGTTGAAAAATACAGGGCACACATCATCGGACACTGGAACTACAAAACAGGTACAACTAAAGACATCTTTGTTGTGGCTTCGGGGGTTAAAACCGAGCTCTTTATCAACGGGAAGTCTCAGGGATTTGGATCCAGAAGCAGTGATTTTCTGTTTACATTTAAGAATATTGAGTGGCAGCCGGGCGTAATAAAAGCAGTGACATATAATGTAAACGATCAACTTTTGGCTCAGGATGAAATTAAAACGGCTGGTGAGCCGGTAGGTCTGCGATTGACTACCAACATGAACCCCTCTGGATTTAAAGCTGACGGAGCAGATCTTGTGTTGGCAGAGGTTGAAGTGATTGATAAGGATGGTAACAGGTGTCCCACAGCCTTAAATATGGTGAACTTCAAGCTCCAGGGGCAGGCAGAGTGGAGAGGTGGTATAGCGCAGGGACCTGATAACTATATTCTATCTAAGAATTTGCCTGTTGAGGGCGGTGTAAACCGGGTGTTGATCCGTTCAACAACAAAGGCAGGACAAGTTATCCTGGAAGCTCAGTCGCCGGGATTGAAGTCTGCTTCCATTGCTTTTACGTCATCGCCAGTCAAAGTTGAAAAAGGCTTATCGCTGGCTATGCCATCCGATGGTTTGAAACCCACTTTCAGAAGGGGTCCGACTCCTTTAACGCCGTCATATGTTCCATCAAGAACGACTCTGGCTGTTGAGTCGATCACTGCCGGTGCCAATCAGGAAAGGGCTTTGGCAAGTATCGATGACAACGAACTCAGCAGTTGGGTTAATGATGGGCAATTGTCAACGGCGTGGATCAAATATACCTTGAAAGAAGCGGCGACCGTGAATCAGTTAAGTTTGAAGCTGAATAATTTCCGGACGAAAATCTATCCCATACGAATAAAGGTGGATAACGAAGTCGTATTCGAAGGAAATACTGAAAAAGGACTCGGATATTTTCTTGCCAAATGTAAGCCGGCTAAGGGGAAAATAGTTACAATCGAATTAATGGATGAGAGCTCCGGAAAAGATGATTCTAAGATAGGCGTAGAAATGGGCGGTAAAAAGCTGGATGATGGAGTGGGTGGGGATGTTAATACGAAAGGTACATTGAATATCATTGAAGCAGAGATATTGCAGACCCTTTTAAATCCATAACAGGATTGAAATAGTCCATCGAGGCCGTTTTAGAAAATAGAACAAACGTTTGCGTGTGCTTTTTTGTTGCTTGCGACTTTGTTCCCCGATAATTTTATATCAAATTAGGTAAATCAATACTATTAAATCACTCAGTATCTGTTTTCGATACTGAGAATTCTCGATTGATTCTAAACGTTTGATATAAAAACCAAAATAAATGGGAATTCTCTACAAAACAGGCTTGTCGGTATGCTTTATACTCTACATGCTTTCAACACAACTTTGCGCACAGGTGATTGACATCAAGGACGGTGAAAAATGGTATGGAGGCGCGGTGAATGATGCTCATCTCATGCCGTTTAAAGAGGGGTATAGTTTCGATATGTATGGTGATACACGCGGTAACCAGGCCGCACCCCTGTTACTATCTACTAAGGGCCGGTTTGTTTGGAGTGAGGAGCCATTTAAGTTCGCATTTGAGAAAGACAGATTAGTTATCTCAAACGCTAAAGGCAAGGTGACTGTGGATTCGGAAGGAAAGAATTTGCGGGAAGCGTTTGAGAATGCTTCCAAACGATTTTTTCCTTCGAAAAAGCAACTGCCAGACACGATGCTATTTACCAGGCCTCAATATAATACCTGGATTGAGTTAGTATATAACCAAAATCAGAAAGACATTTTAGAATACGCCAGGGCGATAAAGGCGAACGGCTTTCCGGCTGGTATAATCATGATCGATGACAACTGGGCCGACTACTACGGCCGGTTCGATTTTCGCAGAGACCGTTTTGATAATGCTACTGCAATGATCGACACCTTGCATCAGATGGGATTCAAGGTAATGCTGTGGATGAGTCCATTTGTATCGGCTGATACAGAAGTCTTCAGAGACTTGCTAGCTAAGAAATTGATTCTCCTCAGTAATGGCGGAGATTCGACTGTTACCTGGGAAAAAGCAGATAAAGTGGCAATGATCAGCTGGTGGAATGGTTATAGCGCTGTACTTGACTTTACCAACCCTAAAGCTAAAGACTGGTTTACAGGCCGTCTGGATTATATGATGAAAACATACCATCTTGATGGTTTTAAGTTTGATGCGGGAGACGCTGATTTCTATCCGGCGGATGCGGTTTCTTTTTCGAAAGCTACGCCTAATGACCATAGCAGGTTGTGGGGAGAAATTGGTTTGGAATATCCCTTAAATGAGTATCGTGCTATGTGGAAAATGGGTGGAGAACCCTTGGTTGAACGTCTACGTGATAAACAACATACATGGGAAGATCTGCGGAAATTGGTTCCGCACATTACTGCTGCCGGTTTACTTGGTTATCAATTTACTTGTCCTGATATGATCGGGGGTGGAGAGTTCGGTTCATTCAGGGATACGAAAACTCTAGATCAGGAGTTGATCGTTCGCTCTGCTGAATGTTCGGCCTTAATGCCCATGATGCAGTTCTCAGTCGCTCCATGGCGTGTGTTGAGTAAGTCAAACCTGGATATTGTGAAAAAGATGGTTGAACTGCGGAAGAAGTATACCCCTTACATTCTTCAGCTTGCCGAAGCGTCGGCTTCAACAGGCGAGCCAATTGTCAGAAGTATGGAGTACGCGTTTCCGGATCAGGGTTTTTCTGATGAAAAGGGACAATTTATGTTAGGCCCGAAGTATCTGATAGCTCCTGTGCTTGCCAAGGGGATTGAAAAGACGGTTCGTTTGCCAAAGGGCACATGGCGAGATGATAAAGGAAAAACCTTCAAAGGACCTCGTCTGGTAAAAACTGTCGTTGAGCTTGACAGATTGCCTGTATATGAGCTGATAGGTCAGTAAAATGTGCATGGTGTGAAACGCTTCGTGTTAATCTGATGAAAACTATGTGTTATATTTGTTAGCATACATAGGACTATCAGATTCATGCAGAGTAACAAGTTACCCACTATAAAGGAGATTGCTAAAAGGCTGAATGTATCCGTATCAACGGTATCACGTGCCTTACATGATCATCCAAGTATAGGGCAGGTGACCACCATGCGTGTACATAAGGTAGCAAAAGAGCTGGGATACGAAGTTAATAAGTCTGCTATCTACTTCAAGGAAAGAAAGACTTACACCATCGGGGTTATTATCCCGAGTTTGGCTGAGCCTTTTTTTTCATCTGCCTTAAGTGGAGTTGAGGATTTCGCGGGACAGTTCAACTACAACGTGATCATTGGTCAGTCGTTGGACAGCATCGAGCGTGAGAAACGGATTGTTGAAAATATGAAGGATCATAGAGTTGATGGTATACTCGTTTCATTAACCAAGGATACCTCTTCTTATGAGCATTTTGAAAATCTGAAGAAGTACAATATTCCCATCGTGTTTTTTGATCGCGTTCCTCAAAAGAAAGACATACATTTTGTGTCCTGTAATCTGCATTCGGGTATGTTACAGGCTATATCAAAGTTTGTTGATATGGGCCACAAAAAGATAGGACTGATCAATGGCCCTGCGAAAATGTCCGCCACCCTTCAACGACTGGAGATCTATTTCAAATGTCTTAAACAGAATGACCTCCCCATTGATTATGACATCATTACTTCTACCACGCTGACCAAACATGACAATATCCAGGCCATGAGAAGGCTCATTGACCTGGATGAAACTCCAACTGCAGTAATGGTCTTCAATGACTATGTTTTGCTTGACTGTATTGCGGCAGTTAAAGCTGCCGGTTTAGAGGTGAATAAAGATATCAGCTTTATAAGTTTCGCGAATCTGCCGATATGGGAATACATGGACACTAAGCCGCTTGCTTCCATTGAGCAGTTCTCCTATAAGCAAGCTTCACTAGCCACCGATTTTCTATTTAAATTGATTGAAATCAATAACAAGGGCGGAAACCTAAATTCAGATTGTATGCAGCATATCATTGATTCAGATTTGGTGACGTACTAGTGGGAGTTTTAATAACGCTCTTAACGTAATGTGAAATTGACAGTCTTTCTTTGATTTTTATCAAATATATATATCTGACGTACTGATCTGTTGATATTTTGATATTTAAAGTTTTCAAATTGCCAATCTTTAGCATTTTTTCTGGTTTTATGTGTCTTTTTAACACGTTTTTCGTGGTTTTGTTATCGTGTTGCTTTAATTAACGGTGTTTTGGATGGTAAAAATGGTTTTTCAGTTTAGTTTTAGCTAAAAAAGTAGCTGATAATCATAGTTTTTAAAATTTGAACAAACGTTTGCGCTCTCAACACAAACGTTTGCGTAGTCTAAACTTCTTCCCCCCGACCTCGATTCGATTTTTTAAGTGAGTTTTTTAGCAGAACTTTAGATTATTCCATCGAACAATTACTAATTACTCGTCTAACCCCACATAACACAGTATGAAAAAAGTTCTACTCCTGTTTTGTTGCCTGATTGCTGTCCCAAGGGTATTCTCGCAAAGTCAGTCTGTATCAGGTAAAATCATTTCCAGCTCCGATCAGCAGCCGCTTCCAGGCGCGGCGATCTCTGTCAAAGGATCAAGAGTTGGTGTGTCATCGAAAGTTGATGGTACCTTCCTCATTACTCTACCCTCGCAAAAAGCAACTCTTGTGGTTTCATCTGTTGGCTTTTTGAATAAAGAGATTGAAGTAAATGCCGGGCAAAGGGATCTTGTGATTTTCCTGTCTGATAATGTAACCCAGCTAAATGATGTTGTTGTAGTTGGTTACAGCAGCAAAAAGCAAAGTGAGCTCACAAGTGCGGTCACCGTAGTGTCGGCTGAAAAGTTGAAAGACGTTACCGCCAATAACGTTGGTACGATGCTTCAGGGCAAGGTCGCTGGTCTGCAGGTGGTGAACAGTTCCGGTGCACCCGGATCCGGTCCTGAGATAAGACTGCGCGGGGTATCTTCTGTTAATGCCAATCAGAGCCCGCTTTTTGTAGTAGATGGCATAATAGGCGGGAATTACGATCCGAATGATGTGGAGACGATCACTGTATTGAAAGATGCTGCATCTACCGCATTATATGGTTCCCAGGCAAATGCAGGTGTAATTATTGTTACCACAAAGAGTGCTAAAACAGGAAAGACCCGCTTTGAAGTTAAGGCTACGTCTGGCTTCCGTACGGCCGACTTTGGTAAGATGGAGTTGATGAACAGCAATGAACTTTATGACTATCACAAGGAGTTTTACCGCGATTATATTGTGGGAGCCACAGACAATTCCTACAAGATTGATCTTGTGAAGTTTTACGGTGAACGTCCGCTTGAGTTGCGTAATCAGGATTACGACTGGGCAAAGGAGTCGTTTAAGGCCGCTCCTGTGCAGAACTATTATGTTTCTGCCAGCGGCAAGACGGACAAGAACGATTATTATGCAGGCGTTTCTTACTACAATGAAAAGGGAACGTTTATGAATACAGGTTTTCAGCGCGTTAACCTTCGTGCTAATTCGACCTACCACTTTTCTAAAAAGCTTGACGTAACGAATAATATCAACCTCAGTGGCTCAACAGGTCGCAGTTATGATTATATGGATATGTATTATTCATTTCTGAATATGCCATGGGACAATCCTTATGATGCCGCCGGCAATCCTGTTTATGTTGATGGAAACTCGACCTTTAAATGGTGGTCAAGGGATAAAATCAATCCGATACATACCGTCGAAAATGCCGATCATACTTACAAGGGCTTCGATGTGAATTACGACTTTATGGTAAACTACCGGATCACCGACTGGCTAACTTTCACCAGTACCAACCGTGTGTCTGCGGCATTCAACAAATCGGTTAACTACGTATCTCCGGTTGCGGCGGGTACTTATCATGGAGATGGCTATATTGACGAACTGAATACCTTAAACTACGGAGGTATCTCTAACAATTTATTGAAGTTCAACTTTGAGTTGGGCGACCACTCGCTAAGCGGTCTTGCCGGTCTGATTTTCGAAGGGGGAAAGGCTGAGTATTCAGGCGGATCCGGCAGAGGACTGCCTGAAGGTCTTAAAGTTCTTAACGTAGCATCGAATACGCAGCTGGTTAATGGTTATAATGATCGTAATGAGCTTCGTTCTTTCCTGTCGCAGTTAAACTATACCTACAAAGGGCGCTATATACTATCCGGTTCATTCAGAGTTGATGGTTCATCTGCATTCCCTGAAAGCAAACAGTACGGTTCTTTCCCGGCAGTTTCAGCTGCATGGTTGGTCAGCAATGAGGAGTTCTTGAAAGACAGTGAAGTTATTGATAATTTCAAGTTGAGAGCAAGTTATGGTGTGACAGGTACGCAGGATATCGGTGCGTCAAGATATTTGGGTTTATTCTCGTTGACAACCCAATACAATGCACTGGTTGGCGCGGTTCCTTACCAGTTGGCGAACCCTATGTTAACCTGGGAAAGTAAGCATCAGACAAACGTCGGCTTTGACCTGAGCTTGTTTAAACGTATAAGCCTGACTGCCGACGTTTACCGCAATGATACGAAGAACCTGCTTCTTGAAGTATCACAACCTTTATCAGTAGGATTCGAAACCCGTTGGGAAAATGCAGGGAACGTGGTTAATAAAGGTATTGAGCTCGGATTAACGACAACTAACATAACGAACAAAGATTTTGAGTGGGTGACCGACTTCAATATCAACTTCAATAATAATAAGATATACGGACTCCCTGCCGATGTTGTTAAGACCGGATCCTGGAGCATATCACAGATTTACCGTAACGGCGGAAACCTCTATGAATTTTATATGCCGAAATGGGCCGGTATTGACAGTGAGACAGGCTCACCACTTTGGGAGAAGCTTATATACAATGAAGCCGGAGAGGCAGTAGCAAGAGAAACGACAGCGAACTATGCTGACGCTACTATACAAGAGTCAGGCTCAGCATTACCCAAGTTCCAGGGTGGTTTCAATAACAGCTTCCGTTATAAGAACTTCGGACTGCGTGTTAATACCTATTTCAATTACGGAAACAAAGTGTTTAGCAACAATCTGCGCTTCATGATGAACGATGGTCATGAGCCGTACTACAATCAAATCAAGTTGCCGGGTGATGCGAAAGTATGGACCGGTCCGGGTGATACACAGGCAACTGAACCTAGTCCTCAGAACTCAGCAAATTCAACTGAGACATCAACCCGTTACCTGAGAAATGGAAGCTATTTCACTATCCGTAACATTGCCTTTAACTACACATTGCCATCATCGTTTGCTCAGAAGCTGAACTTAGAGAACATCTCGATAGGAGTAACGGCTGATAATGTAGCGACCTTCTCTAATTTCCTTGGTCAGGATCCTCAAACGACTATCACACCGGGCAGCAATGTAACACCCGGAGTGTCAGACTTTAAGTATCCGAACAACAGGCAGTATTTATTCACCATAAACTGCAACTTTTAGAAATATACACTGACGTAACGGTAAAATATTCGACATGAAAACTAAGATAACCGCCATACTAATTCTGTTGCTGATGATCACAAGCAGTTGCGAGGATCTCTCCGTTCTACCAACAGACGCTACCAGCACAGAGACGCTGGTTACGACAACAGCCGGACTGACCAATGCGCTGAACGGAGCCTACGCGCTATTCAAAGATCATATAACCTTTAACGGTACTATTGATCAGAATAACATGTACCTGCGGCAGTTCTACCACTTGTCTGATTTCGCTAGTGATGACATTGTAAATGGACAGGTAACTACAGATCCGCTGTACTATAGCTTCACATTAGGTCATTCGCCATCGCAAGGAAATACCCGTTATTTCTGGTATGTGTCCTACAAGATTATTTCAGGCGTAAATACGGTGATCGACGCTGTTGAGAAATCACCTGATCAGGATGCTGCAAAGCAACAATTGCTTGGTGAATGTTACTTCTTGCGTGCATTTTGTCACTTCAACCTGGTGCGCCTGTTTGGTCAGCCATATAGTGTTGCTCCGGAATCGCCTGGAATCATTTTGCGTACGTCATTGAGCGACGAATCCATCAAGGGACGCTCAACTGTCGCCGAAGTTTACAATTCTGTTATCGCCGATGCCGAGAAGGCCGCCACCTTGATGACACAGTCGAGGGGAGTGCAATATGCTTCGAAAGAAGCTGCATGGGCGCTATTGTCCCGTGTAAACCTGTATATGGAAGACAATCAGAAAGCCATTGACTACGCAAATCAGGTTATTAATTCCGGCCGCTTTTCGCTGGAAACAACGGCAAGCTATCCGGGTCTTTTTGCTAAGGCAACTACAAGTAATGAAACTATTTTCTGTATAGCTTTCACAGCCGCTGATGATTATGGCAAGTTCGGTTCTATTGCATCAATGATCTACTCAGATGGTAACTCAGGCTGGGGTGAGGAGTATGCCTCATCATCATTGCGTAATGTGATGTCAAAACATCCCGAAGATGTGCGCTGGTCGTACATCATACCCTGGAAGGATGCAAGTGGAACTGTTCAGAAAAAGAATGGTATAGAGATGTACTACATCAGTAAGTTTTCTTTCCAGGATGGTTCGCCTAATCTGAGCTCACCTATTATGTTCAGGCTTGCAGAAATGTACCTGAACAAGGCGGAAGCCGAGGCAAAGCTTAACCAGACAGCAGCAGCACTGGCAGACCTGGATGCGATCCGTAAGAACAGAGGACTAGAGGGATCGTTGTATAATGGTGCACTGCCTGCTGGTTACACCGCTCTTGATGCTGTTTTGGAGGAAAGACGGATTGAGATGGCATTTGAAGGTCACCGCACTTATGATGTTTTTCGGAACAAAAGATCGCTTGATAAGACCTACTGGGGATATCATCTGACAGGTTTGAAGGAAACAGATATTAATTTGAGCCGTCTGCCCTCAGGCTATCAGAACATGACAGTGCCTTACACCAGTCCGCGGATTATTTACTATATACCAGTTGATGAAGTGCTAAGCAATCCGCAAGTAGTTCAAAATCCATAACAGCAAACATCACATTTATACTTATTACGATGAAAAAGAGTAAATCATATATATACATGCTCGCATTGATGGTTGCCAGTTCACTTTTCAGCGCATGTGAAGAGGACGAAAGCGAAATCAAGACAGATCTTCTTTATGAAGTAGCTGTTGAAGGCAATGAGGTTACGTTTACTGTCAAAACTGAAGGTGTAAGCGGTTACCGCTGGGATTTCGGAGACGGTGAAAGCTCGACCGACGCAAATCCTACGCACACTTATCCAGGCAAAGGTAAGTATGTTCCTACACTGTACGCTACAGTTGACGGCAAGGCAACAGAGGCATCAACAGTGCTGCGAATAGCGAAAACCACCCCGGTAAAAATCAATGATAATTCGCTGGATGATTGGGCAGCCGTAACCAATACCTTTTCACTTGGAGCAAAGAAAGGGGTATTTAACGAGGTGAAGATGGATTATGACGGAAACTATGTTTACGTGTATGTCGATATGGTGGGCAAAAAAGCCAATGGCGATATCTTCGATTTCTATATAGATTCAGATAACAACCCTTCGACAGGGCTTCTGACCGGCACGTTTACAGAGGGTGGTTACGACATATTGCTGGAGGGACAGCTGCTTACTGCTGGCCTGAGTATCTTCTATCATAATAGTGCAGATCAGAACGCATTCAGTTTTGCCGAGCAAAGTATAGCCGAAGCTTACCAGGTTGGTACTGTAATCGAGACGGGTGCAAACGTTAAGTTTGAAATGCGCATAGCGCGAGGAAAGCTTAAAGGTTTAACAGGTTCGGGTATGCGGATCGCTATTCAGGCTATCAAGAGCGACTGGTCGGCGACCTTAGGTAGCGCACCCGACGATGGTACAGCCAGCGTTCTACTGGACATGAGCGAGTAAGCATGATAGATACCACTAAGCAAATCAACGGAGGGCGGGTTCTTTCTCTGGATGTAATGCGAGGCCTGATTATGCTGCTGTTATGTGCTGAAAGCTGCATGTTGTATGTCGCATTAAGTAACGTCCAGCCGGCTCAGCCCTTTGCCGCAATAGTAAACCAGTTCTTTCATCATCCATGGCATGGCCTGAGATTCTGGGACCTTGTGCAACCGGCCTTCATGTTTATGGCTGGGGCTGCCATGTACATATCCTACAGTCGCAAGCTCGAAAAAGGTATAAGCTGGGGTGAGAACCTGAAGCACGTCCTATGGCGTAGTCTGAAGCTTTTTATATGTGGCGTCGCATTGCATTGCGTATATCAGGGCGAAGTAGTATGGGAGCTTTGGAACGTGCTTACGCAGTTAGCTTTCACTACGATAGTAGCATATCTGATCATCCAGGCGCCGTTCGTCTGGCAACTGGTATTCTCTTTGGGTCTGCTATTGGGAACGGAGATCCTCTACCGCACTATTTTATTACCTGGTTTCGATCAGCCTTTTGTAGAGTCACATAACTTTGGTTCCTACGTTGATACTTTGCTCATGGGTAAGATAAACAGCGATGGGTGGGTAGCGATTAATGCTATTCCAACCGCTGCTCATACGATCTGGGGTGTCTTGACAGGCAGGCTTTTAGTATCCTCGCGTACCGCTGGATTTAAGATCAGAATGCTGCTGATCTCAGGAGCGGTTGCGTTGATTCTGGGATTTGCTCTGGATCTTGCAAACATTACACCCATCATCAAACGCATCAGCACCTCGTCATTTGTACTGGCTTCAGGGGGATGGGTTATCCTCATACTGGCGTTCATATACTGGCTTGTTGATGTGAAGCGAAATGTTAAATATGCCTGGCTGTTCTCAGTGATGGGTATGAATGCAATATTCATATACCTCTTTTTCGAAACGGTGGGTATGCAATGGGTGAATGGAGCGGTGCATATATTTACCGGAGGTCTGCTGCAAATCTTCTTTGATACGCCTAAAGCGATTGCAGCACTAGTATCAGCCCTGGCCGCCTTGGCCCTTGAGTGGGGACTTTGCTACTGGTTGTATAAACAAAAGATATTCTTCAAATTATAAACAATTTATCATGAAAGTTCCCTTAAGTAGCTTCTGCCTGGGTGCGTGCTTTGTTGCCCTGTCGCTTACAGTGTCATGCAAGGACACCGATCCGAAATTGGTAAAGGTGGAGAAGTTGAGTGTTTCTTACACGGAAAGTACTGCTGATTTTCCTAATCCTGAGAGGGGTTTTTATCGTTATTCGGAGACGTATGCCAGCAATTTTTCGCCATTGAATGCCGATGAGCTGAAAGGCTACCGCACGCTGCAAACAGTGGGGGGAGCGGGGTATCAGGTATTGAGTACATTGGTCTTCAGGTACTATATCCTCGACAATGTTACTGCGGGCCCTATACAGGATTCGTTCCTTGCTAACATGGAAAAAGATATGGTTGCAGCTCGTGCAGGAGGAGTAAAGCTCATTCCCCGGTTTGTTTACACGGTAAAGCAAAATAGTGGCGATTGTCCCGAAGGCTTCATTTGTCCGCCCTACGGTGATGCGGCAAAAGCCGTTGTCCTCAATCATATTTCTCAGCTTAAACCGGTCTTACAGGCAAACGCCGATGTCATTGCGTGTGTACAGCTGGGCTTTATTGGCACCTGGGGTGAGCAGTATTACAGCGACTTTTTTGGCGACGCCTCAACGAACGGCGGGCAGGCGAACAAACTGCTTGACCAGAACTGGCTGGACCGGGCTGAGGTGTTGCGCGCCATGCTTGACGCTGTGCCGGCTGACCGGATGGTACAAGTACGTTATCCACAAATCAAGCAGCGCTTTCTCTATGGCGTCAACGCGCCCATCAGCTCTGCTTCCTTGACTGACGCCGATGGTTTTACTGCTGCTGACAATGCACGTATCGGTTTCCATAATGATTGCTTTATGGCCAGTTCCAACGATCTGGGCACGTATGAAGATTATGGCAACAGTTCATCACCCCGCACTTCAGACGGCTCTGTTATCAACGCATTGCGCAGTTATATGGAGAGTGACAGTAAATATGTTGCTGTAGGAGGTGAAACTTGTTCAGATGCTTATAGCCCGGCAAATGATTGTGAGCCGGCTGGTAAGGCCCAGGCAGAGTTCGCAGCTATGCATTACAGTTACATCAATGCGCATTACAATAATAGCGTAAACGATGACTGGGAAACAGGTGGCTGCATGGGCAATATCAAAAGAAACCTCGGTTACCGCTTTGTTTTGGTAAACGGTTCATTCCCTGATAATGTGGTGCGCGGTACCTCGATGAGTATCGTGCTCAATGTTAAAAATGCCGGATATGCATCGCCCTTCAATAAACGTGTGGCAAAGCTTCTGTTACGTAATAAGCAAACCAACGAGGTGCAGTCTTTTGATCTGGCGACGGATGTACGTAAGTGGTTTTCAGGTACGCATAAAATAGAAGAGAGTGTTAAGATCCCGGCTAGTATGGTTGCCGGGGACTATGAAATGCTGCTCAATTTTCCGGACATATATACAAGTCTGGAAGGAAAACCGGAATACAGTATCCGCCTTGCCAATGATGATGTTTGGGAAGAAACGACCGGATATAACAGGCTAAACCATACCATAAAGGTTAATTAAAATTCATTTTATTTCTAACAGCTAATTGATATATAGTGCAAAGTGTAAAGAACATATCAGAGATCGCGGGGCATTTCAATTGCAATGTGGACACGACTTCTCTGAAGAAATTTGGGTCAGGGCATATCAATGATACTTACTTTTTGAAGAACAGGGATGCGGGAGGTTTCGATTACTTGTTGCAACGGATCAACCATCATATTTTTACCGATGTCGCCAAACTGACTGAGAACATGTGCATGGTGATCAACCACCTAAAGGGCAAAGTTGCCTTGAGAAACTCTGGTTGTCCGGACAAAGAGGTGATGACGCTCATCCAGGGGCGAGATGGGAAGTATTTTTACCATGATAGCTACGGCAAGTATTGGCGGATGTGCTTTTTTCTGAGTAATACAAAAACTTACGATGTTGTGGAAACAGAAAAGCAGGCTTTTGAAGGTGGTAAAGCTTTCGGAAGGTTCCAGAGTATGTTATCCGATATGCATGCAGAAACGTTATATGAGGTTATTCCGGCTTTTCATAATATTGAAAGCCGTTTAAATGCTCTGGATCAGGCTATACAAAGTGATCCCTATGGCAGAGCGGCGGCGGTGAAGCCTCAGCTTGCTTTTATTCATGCTTATGCTGAAGAAATGAGCTACTTCCAACAGCCAGCTCAGCAGGCGGAATTACCGAAACGTGTCACCCATAATGATACTAAGTTTAATAATGTACTGCTCAATGAAAACGATGAGGCGCAATGTGTTATTGATCTTGACACTGTGATGTGCGGATATGTGGCTTATGATTTTGGGGACGCCATTCGCACGATAATCAACACCAGGGCTGAAGATGAGAAGAATCTGGATACAATCCAGCTAAATGTACTTCTGTTTGAGGCTTATACTAAGGGATACATGCTGGAGGCGGGGGGCTTCTTAGTCGATGCTGAGACCAGATCGTTGATTATGGGTGTTCTGCTGCTGCCTTACATGCAGGCTGTACGGTTTTTAACCGACCACATAAACGGTGATACTTATTTTAAGATCAAATTTCCGGATCATAATCTGCAAAGGGCAAAGGCTCAACTGAAACTTTTTGAAATGCTGTATGCCCGGAAGGCTGATCTAAATGGGATCATTGCCGGACATATCGAGAGTTACAGGTCAACTATTTAACGTGAATATCAATTTAATATATACTTGAAAATATGGATCGCAGAGATTTTGTTAAGAATGCCGCTGTAGGACTAGCAGGGCTAACAATTTTGCCATCGGGAATGCTATTTGGTAAGGATAAGGACAAAGTTCGTTTGGGCTATATCGGTGTTGGCCTCCGCGGACGAAATCACATCACTGCAGGCTTGCTACGCTCTGATGTCGAGATTGTTGCTATATGCGATACGCAGGAGAGTTCGCTGAAACTCTGTCGCGAGCAGTTTGTAAAGGCAAAGAAGAAGTTACCTGCTGAGTATACAGGAGGCGTAGACGCCTATAAGAAATTACTCGCTCGCAAGGATGTCGATGGTGTAATCATTTCGACACCATGGGAGTTCCACAGAGATCAGTCAATAGATGCCATGCGAGCCGGTAAATATGTGGGCTGTGAGGTCGTTGCCGGTATCACTACGCAGGATCACTGGGACATCTTAAAGGTTTACGAAGAGACTAAAGTGCCTTACATGACGCTGGAGAACGTATGTTACAGGCGGGATGTGATGGCGGCATTGAATATGGTGCGCCAGAATGTATTTGGTGAGTTGGTACATCTGGAAGGCGGATATCAGCACGACCTGCGCCCGGTGCTGTTCAATGATGGCAAGCAGTTTTATGGCGGAGGTGCGGAATTTGGTCCGCAAACAGTAGGTGAGGCTCAGTGGCGTACGCAATATAATATCGAGCGGAATGGGGATATTTATCCTACTCACGGTGCTGGACCCATCATGAATTATATCGACATCAACCGGGGTAATAGGTTTACGAACCTGGTGTCATTTGCGTCGAAGTCACCAGGCTTAAACGCATACATCAAAAAGATCGCTCCTGGTCATAAGAACGCAGACATCAAGTTTAAAAACGGAGATATTATCACGACTACGCTCAACTGTGCGAACGGGGAAACGGTACTTTTATCGCATGATACTCATTTACCGAGGCCATATTCATTGGGTTTCCGGGTTCAGGGTACAGAGGGGATATGGATGGACGTCAACAACAGCGTTTATATTGAGGGGAAATCTGAGAAGTACGATGAGTGGGATAAGGCCAGCGAGTGGTTCGAGAAATATGATCACCCTCTGTGGAAGAAATACGAACATCTTGCAGAAGGTGCCGGACATGGTGGAATGGACTGGTTTGTTTTCAATGGGTTCGTCGAAGCAGTAATGCAGAAAAAGCAAACTCCAATCGATATTTACGATTCATTAACGATGAGCGTGATCACTCCATTGTCTGAGAAATCTATTGCCGATGGTAATATGCCGCAGGAGTTTCCGGACTTTACAAAAGGGGCATGGAAGGAGCGCAAGAATACGTTCGCGCTGGACGACAGCGGGCTTTAACGACACTACATTTTTGCTATCGCCAGCCGGTCGTGATTATTCATGTACCGGTTTTTTTTATGACGCCTAAAATTCTTCTTTACGGTCACCGTAACATTTTTCGCCAATTTTCATCTTATAGACATCTTATTCTCAAGGTCTTTTTAGCTCACCATTTAAAATCATATAAGATGAAAAAGTTTATAATTCTTCTTTTAGCCGTTGGCCTGGCTGTATCAGTGAAGGCTCAGTTTAACGCGGACAAGGACCCGCTGATCACTAAATCATTAAATAATCAGTCTATCAGGAAAGTAATTGCGCGTACTTCGGGGGGCAGTATTGTAGTGGCGGGGGTTAGCGAGGGTGAGGCGCGGCTGGAGGTTTACGTAAAACCGTCGGGAATGAATTTTGGTAGTGTATCTAAATCTGAACTTCAGGAAAAGCTTGCTGATGATTATGACTTGATTATATCGACAGCGAACAATCAGCTTGAGGTGACGGCGAAATCAAAAAGTAATATAAACTGGAAGCGCCAGCTAAGTATTTCTTACAAGATATACGTTCCCCGCAATGTTACTAGTGACTTATCAACAAGCGGAGGAAGTATTAAGCTCTCGAACTTAAATGGTAACCAGCGGTTCAGGACCAGCGGCGGAAGTTTGCAGATCGCAGATATCCGGGGAAATATTGAGGGCAAGACATCGGGAGGAAGTATAAATGCTGATAAATGTACCGGAGGTGAGATTTCGCTTGCTACATCGGGAGGATCTTTGAAGCTTAATAATCTTAAAGGCATTATCCAGGCGAATACCAGTGGCGGTAGTATCAGGGGAAGTAATATTTCAGGTGAATTAAAGACACATACTTCAGGTGGAAGTGTAAATCTGGATGGCTTATCCTGCAGTCTGGAAACATCAACTAGTGGTGGCAGCATGAACATTTCAGTGGTAGATCCCGGCAAGTATGTTTCCGTAAGTACTTCTGGTGGTAGTGTGAATATGAGTATACCGGGAAGTAAGGGTATGAATTTAAAGGTAAGCGGACAGTCTGTTCGGGTGAACCCATTGAAGAACTTTAACGGTACTACTGATAAACGCAGCATAAATGGAACTGTAAACGGGGGAGGCATTCCAGTTAATGTGAGTGGCAGCGGTAATGTGAACCTGTCGTTGATTTAGGTTATATTTAGCTTAATTTCTTGTAGCTTTATGTGCTCAAGATTTTTTAATGCAGACCTTAAAAGACGTTCATCATCAATTTGCTGTTTATTTTCAAAATCAGTTTCTTCAGCCTTATATCTATCTGGTTTCTAAAAAGCTAAGCGAAGGGCATATCTGTCTGAAACTGGAAAACCTGGAAAAGGAAAAGGCTGAACTTTACGAGAATTGGCAGGAATATCTGGATGATATAGATCGGGTTGGAAAGGAAGACATCGTTACTACAGATCCGGACGGATATCAACCGTTTGTGCTGTATAACAGGCGCCTGTATCTGCATCGTTATTTTCAGTACGAGAGTCGAATACTCCAGCGTACACTTGCTTTCATCTCACATGAAGAGAGCTCAAGAGCTGAAAGAATCCATGCTCTGGAGCAGCATCGCGAATTCGTTCGTGACCTGTTCAGTGAAGAGGGTTTGAGTGAAGCCCGGCCGAATTGGCAACTGGCAGCGGCTGTGAGTGCGGTATTACAAAACTTTACCATTATTACTGGAGGGCCTGGGACTGGCAAGACCACGACGGTGGCCAAGGTTCTAGCTCTCCTTTATTCTATAAACAAATCTTTGCGGGTGGCTCTTGCTGCCCCGACCGGTAAGGCGGCTGCACGGATGGCCGAATCGCTTAAGAATGCTAAACTTGGTGGCTCGGAGGATCTTGGTGAATTTTTTCAGGGCCTTGAGCCTTCTACGATCCACCGCCTGCTGGGTTTTATTCCGGATTCTCCATTCTTTAAACATAATCGTGATAACCCCCTGAATTTTGATGTAATCATTGTGGATGAGTCCTCGATGATCGATGTTGCGCTGTTTGCGAAGTTGCTGGATGCTATTGGGCCTGAGACTCGCCTGATCCTGTTGGGTGACAAGAATCAGCTCTCTTCTGTGGAGGCGGGCAGCTTATTCGGGGACCTGTGTCTGGCTCAGGAGCAGCTGAATGTATTCGAGTCGGAACGGGTGGAGCTTATCAACTCTTTTGCGGATGAGCTGGCCAGAATTCCTCTCTCTGGATCGGGGCAGATGCGACATCCGCTGGCGCAGCATGTGATCGAGTTAAAGTTCAGCAGGCGTTTTAAGGATGAGGAGGGCATTGGTAAGTTCAGTAAAGCAATCATCAAAAATGATGTATCTGTCGTTAGAGGCTTCATCCATCAGGAAAGAGATGAGCATGTTGCTGTCGATACTCAGTATTCAGATGTTCTTTTTTCGGAATTCATCCGAGCTTATGAGCGATATATCAAGGAACCGGATATCTCACTTGCTTTGAAGTATCTGAATGACCTGCGTGTGCTTTGCGCCATGAGGGAAGGACCGCATGGTCTGTATGCAATGAACGTGAAGATTGAAAAATACCTGGAGGGGCAGGGACTAATCAAGGTTGACAGGGAGTTCTATCATCACCGTCCAATCATCGTAACGAGTAATAACTATAATCTGGGATTATTTAACGGGGACATTGGTTTGATCCGACCAGACGATATGGGCGTTCTTTGCGCCTGGTTTGAAAATAAGAATGGTGAAGTCAGGGCTTTTATTCCGGGTTTCATTACCAATTGTGAGACGGTATTTGCCATGACCATCCATAAGAGTCAGGGTTCTGAATTTACGAAGGTTCTGGTGGTGCTTCCCGATGATAGCAATAGCAATTTGTTGACCCGGGAACTACTTTATACGGGTATTACCAGGGCACGGGATTTTGTGCTGCTCCAGGGATCTGAAGATGTTATAGTACGGGCATGTGATCGCTTTGTGGAGCGTGCATCGGGAATTGTTGAACGATTAAACCAGCCTGAGGCATAATATGGGATTGTTTTTAAAGGTTTCTAACTCTTTAACGAAGCTGGCTGAGAGCCTTTGTTTTGAACTGCAACAGCAGCAGTTAGGAGTATTTCAACCCTATGTTATTGTGACGCAAACGGAGGGAATGAATAATTGGTTAAAGCTGTCGTTCGCCGAAAATATGGGGATCGCGGCGAACTACCAGTTCTACAAACCGAGTGATCTGATTAACCAGATCTACTATATTCTGGGTGGAAAAGGTTCGGGGACTACGCTCTCGGCTGAAAATACCTCCTGGCTTTTGTACCACTTGCTGGATGATGAGGATTTTGTGGAGCGATATCCGGAGGTTTCGGGCTACTACAAGCATAGCGGCGCGGATAGTGATCTGAAGCGGATGGGTCTGGCTGATAAACTGGCTGATCTTTTCGATCAGTACCAGATCTATCGTCCGGAAATGATCATGAAATGGAATGAGTCGAGTGTCGAAGCAGATGTGGCCGACTGGCAGCAATATCTGTGGATGAAAGCGCGGGTACTTTCTGCTATGCAGCTGCCGGATAAGACCCTGGTCGGTGCCCATATTCTGAAAACGCTGCGGCAGGGGGAGAATATTGACCTGCTTCGTGCGTATATGCCGGCCATTCATGTGTTTGGTTTATCTATTACCACGGGTTATCACCTTACCCTGTTCTACGAAATAGCACGGCATGTTGATTTTTCATTCCATATACTCAATCCCGCTCCTGCGGTCTACTGGTTTGAAGATAAGAGTGAAAAGCAGCTTGCCTGGATGAAGAAGAAGGGCTTTGCTGAGCCTGATGAGAAGACCATAGGGAACCCACTGCTAACTAGCTGGGGCCGGGTAATTCAGAATACCTTTCATCTGTTTTTTCAGAACGATGAAATGCTGAATGTCTACGATGAGGCGGAATTTGAGGAGCCAGTTCCGGATACGCTCCTGGGCAAGATACAGCATGATGTTTTTTATAATCTGGTAGGGGATGAGCGAAACGAGATTTATCCGGAGGATCTTAGCGATGGCTCCGTTACCATCAGCTCCTGTTTCACTCCGGCCAGGGAGGTGGAGGCTTTGTACAATTATCTGGTGCATCTGATCGACAAACGGCGGGAAGAACTGTCTCCCCGGGATATTGTAGTAATGGTAAGTGATATCGACTCCTATGCACCGTATATCAAAGCGGTGTTCAGTAACGTTCCATATAAATTTCAGTACACCATAGCGGATGAGAACTTTACTAATACGGATACGATCAGTAATGCATTGCATTCTTTGTTCTCGATCAGCGAGGATAATTTTGGTGCGGAGGAGGTGCTTCAGCTGCTGGATTCCAGCTATATCAGGAAGCGCTTTGGGATTACGGATCTGCAGCTGATCCGTTCTGCGGTAGGCAGGGCGAATATCCGCTTTGGTATGGAGGGCGATGTTGCCGATGATACGGTCTATGTAAGCTGGAAGTATGGTGTACAACGCCTGATGTATGGGATCTGCATGGTGGGAAATGAGGAGTACGGCGGGGGAGAAGATGGCTTTTATCCCCTGGATAGCATAGAAGGTTCGGCTTCCTACGAGATCATCGGTTTCTGCCACTTTATAGAGGTGCTAATGGATTCGGTCAGGCAGCGGAAGCAGGCGAGAACTATCGCTGAGTGGGTGCAGTATACGCAGGGCGTGTTGGAAAACCTGGTTTGGGACCCCGAAGAGGGTACTGAAGAGGACTTTGAACTGCTGCTTGCTGAGCTGAATAAATATAATCTGCTGACTCCAATGGTGGACGAAGTGATCAGATATGATGTTTTTAGCTATAAGTTCCTTCAGACGATCTCGGGTTCTACTCGTGCTGGAGCATTTGTCCAGGGCGGAATTACCTTCTGTTCGTTAATCCCGATGCGGAGTATCCCTTTCAAAGTGGTTGCTTTGTTGGGACTGGATTTCGATAAGTTCCCGCGAAAGGAGAACCCGGTGAGCTTCAATTTACTGGAGAAGGATAAAAAAAGAGGTGATCGTAACGTGAAGGAGAACGACAAGCATCTGTTTCTTGAAACGATCTTGTCGGCGCATAAATATTTCTATATCAGTTATATCGGACAGAGTGCAAGAGACAATACCGCGCTTCCGCCTTCGGCATTAATTGACGAGTTGATCGACTATATCGAGTCGGGGACAGTTGAAAAGGGCTCTGTGAAGGAAAGGCTGATCACCCATCATCCGCTTCATGGCTTTAGTCAGAAGTATCAGAGCGGTGACGGTCGATTGTTCAACTACATTACGCAGGCTGGTTCGGCAGTGTCTCTGACAGGTCAGGATAAGCAGCATGCCGTATCGGAGATATCAGAGATATCTCTTCATTCTTTCATTTCGTTCTTTAAGAATCCGATCAAAGGATATTACAATGATGTGCTGGGTATCTACTACCATGTTGATAAGGTGCTGATGGATGAGACGGAGCTGTTTGAGCTGGATAAGCTGCAGCAGTGGCAACTGAAACAGGACTTGCTTCGTGCGGATGATGCGAATGTTGCTGATTTAAGAAAGAAGCTGGTGAAAACTGGCGGACTGCCTTTGAAAAGCATGGCGGAGATTAGTTTGAGCCAGCTGGAGAAGGAGGTTCTGCCTGTAAGGTCCTTGTTCAAGGAGTGTATAGAGGACGCGTACTTGAGAAGTGTATCGTTGGAGTTGTCTGTTGATAATGTGCTTTTGAAGGGAAGTCTACAGCAGGTATATGGAGATATGCTGGTTTCTGTTTCCTGGTCAAAACATGAAATGAAGTATCTCATCGATGCTTACATTCAGTACCTTTTTGCCAGGGCTGCCGGCGAGGGTCTTTCGCTGTTCTTCGTATCTGCGGTCAAAGGTCAGGTCTATGAAGGAGCAACGATCAGTCAGGCAGACGCTATGGAAAGGCTGTCTGAGTTGGTGAGTCTATACAAGGTGGGTCATTCGAAGATTCTCGCCTTCTATCCCGATTTTAATATTGACCCGGCGGAGTTTATTCAACTACCGCGCGAAAAGTTTAATACAGTGGTAAAGAAGAAGTTTTCGGATGCCATGTTCCCGTGTTCAGATGCGTATGCTTTGAAGGAATTTGGAAAAGGTTTTTTCTCCAGGGAGGATGTGTTTAACGCGTTTATGCAGAATACAGAAAGAATCCTGATCCCTTTAACCCAGGTATTTCCAACTTATTTTTAACGATGGCAGCAAATCATAAGTTTGACGATTTTAATGCGAGTCAGGTTTCTCTGCAAGGCAGTAATCTGATTGAAGCAAGTGCGGGTACAGGCAAGACTTACTCGATTGCTATTCTGGTGCTCCGGTTGATCCTGGAGAAGCAGCTTCTGGTGAAAGAGGTGTTGATGGTAACGTTTACGAAGGCTGCTGTGGCTGAGTTGGAGGAGCGGATCCGCTTGTTCGTTCGCACCGCCTATAAGTATGTGCAGGGGGAAGAGATTGGTGACGGTACCATTATGCAGTTGGTTGACCAGGCAGTGGAGGATCTTGGAGTGGAGCAGGTGGAAAATCTGCTCCACGATGCGGTGCTTTTTTTGGATGAGACATCTGTGCTGACGATCCACAGCTTTTGTCAGCAGACACTTACTCAGTTTGCTTTTGAAACGAAACAGCTATTCGGGGCTGAAACACTTCAGGATACGAGTGCAGTTTTGCAGGATGAGGTCAATAAGTTCTGGAGGAAGGAAGTGACGACCTTGCCGGCGGAACTTTTGGAGTATCTCATAGGTGCAGGACTAAGCCGTGGTAGCATCTTAAACGTAGTGAGGGAACACCTGGGGGGAAAGCATTACATGTCTTTCAGGGAGGATGAAGAATATTCATTCTGTGAGGACGATCACAAGGAGATCCTTCAGATGCTTAAACAACTCAAGGCTACTGAAGATGATCTGCGACAGTGTTTGGTGGAACATCTGGATGAGCGGGCCGAAGAAATCCAGCAGTTGGCTATGGGAAACTCCTATGCTAAAAAGAATTTACAGGCTCACTTCGGAAATCCGGAAGCCTTGCTGGGCGCTATCGTAAGTAAAAAGTCGACAGCTTATATTCAAAAGCTCTTTCCGGACTTACTCGAAAGGCATGGCGAATGTGATGACGCTGCTGATAAATGGAACGGGGCGGTTTATAAAGTCATCAGTCGGTTCAACTGCATGGCCATAGGACAGATTTCCCGCGGTATCAGAGAGTATAAGATGCAGAGTAATCAGATGTCTTTTGATGACATGATCGTGAACTTGCATGAGGCTCTGGTGGTGAGAGATCAGGATCAACTGGTGAAAGGCTTAAGAGAGAAATATAAGGCGGTGTTTATTGATGAGTTCCAGGATACGGACGACCTGCAATACGCTATTTTTCAAAAGGCCTTCAGTGAGGATACTATTCTTTTCTATATCGGGGATCCTAAGCAGTCGATATATGCCTGGCGTAAGGCGGATATTGAAACCTACTTTGCAGCTTTTCATCAGGTAGAACATCGTTATTCGATGAATACGAACTATCGTTCTTCTGCCGGGTTTATTGCCTCGATGAACTTGTTCTTTCAACCTACGGACGGTTTTGATACATTTTACTTCCAGGGAGCAGCAGATAGCATCGATTATATCCGGGTAGAGTCTCCCGCTAACAATACGAAAGGCGAGCTGCTCAGGAATGGGCTGAGTGATGTGCCGATCAGCATTATCGAGAAGCCGAACAAGGATACGATCTTGGATGGGGTCGCTGCGCAGGTAATGGCTTTGCTCGATGATGAGACTTATTCTATTTCAAAGAACGGTAAGGAGCGGCGGGTAAGACCGTCGGATATTGGTGTTCTGGTTCGTAAAAACTCGGAGGGCCAGGCAATTAAGCGGATTCTTTCTAAGTACAATATTCCTGCGGTTACTATTGGCGATACGAAAGTGCTGCAAACGGAGGAGGCGGTGGAGTTACTTTATATACTCGACGCGATGCTGAACATTTCACTGTCGACCATCAACCGTGCCTTGCTTTCGCCACTAACGGGATTGTCAATAGAGGATCTTCTGCTTTTAAACGAAGAGCAGGCGACGGAACGTTTCGGGCAGTACAAGTCGACCTGGGAAAAGCATGGGATCTACAATGCCTTAATGGACTTCATTGCAGATTTTAACGTTCAGCAGAACTTGCTTAAGGGGCAGGTTGAAAATGGTGAGCGGATCATTACGAATCTCTATCAGCTGGTGGAGCTGTTCCATAAGGTGCAGTCGTCCAAAATGCTTAATCCGCAAGAACTCCTGAGCTGGTTGAAGCGGGGCATTGACGGGATGGAGACAGAAGGGGATGAGTACCTGCAACGCGTGGAGAGTGATGAAGAGGCGGTGAAGATTGTGACCATTCATAAGAGCAAGGGACTGGAGTACAATATTGTACTGGCTCCTTATCTGGATTTTACATTTTTTGATAAGCGGGAGATATTCAGTTTTAAGCATCCGGAAATGAGAAAGTATGTGTCGGCCGTAAAAAGGGAACTGACCGATACGGATATGGTGCTTATCAGCGGACAGGAAGAGCAGGAAAACCGGCGACTGCTTTACGTCACCATTACACGGGGCGTGTATAAATGTTTCGTTTACAAAAACACCCGTACAAAAAATTCGACCCTGGAGACGTTCACTCAGGTTCTTAAGAATGTAGACGAGTCGCTGATTACCTTCGAAGAAGGGCTTGAAATTCCGGAAGGCTACTCGTTTAGAAAAGGTGCTAAGGTTTGGAAGCCTTTCGTTCAGGAAGGTGCGGTTGATTTCAAGCTTGTGCAGCAAAACTGGACAAGGATGAGCTACAGCAAATTAAATGTTCAGCATGAGCACTCAACCAGGTACGTGTACAGAAAGCATCCGGATACTTATGATGAATTTATTTTCAATCAGTTACAAAGAGGTGCAAATACCGGAAATATGCTGCACTTCTTATTTGAGACCATTAATTTTACGGATCCGGAAAGATGGAACGATAAGATTGATGCTGCGATAAAACGCTTTGCTCCGAGGTATCATGAAGAACTTCCTCTTATGTTGCATACGCTGCTGACCAATGCGATGAATGCGGTCATTTCGTTTGACACGGGCTCTTTTTCTTTATCAGGTGTGAATTATACCAAGAGAATCCATGAGCTGGAGTTCGACTTCACAGTGCCGTCTTTTAATCCTTATCATTTGAGATCTTTGTCTGCTGAAGGCGTGTTAATAGATGTTCATGCCCCGGGCTCTCTGGAAGGATTGATGAACGGAAAGATTGACTTATTTTTTGAGCATGACGGAAAATATTATGTGCTCGACTGGAAATCTAACTATTTGGGAGATACGTTAGAGGATTATAGTCACGGTCAAATTGCTCTGGCGATGAACGAGAACAATTATCACCTCCAGTATCTCCTGTACACGCTTGCGGTTAAAAAATATCTTCAAACCAGGTTGTCGGATTTCGATTATTCAAGGGATTTCGGGGGTGTTGTATATATGTTCCTGAGAGGGGTTAGAGCCGGCCTGGGTAGTGGGATCTACGTCCAAAAACCTTCTGAAGATACGATCGGGAAACTCGAAGGAATGCTCAGCTCTGAGGCGATATAGTTGCTAACAATTCTTTATTGCGTACTTTTGCGGCTTATGATGAGGCAGGCAGTATTGCTGCTTGCAGAATAGATATGAAAGAACAAGTTTTACAGTCAAGTGGCTCCTCCACTAAAGAAATTCTGAATAAGACGGCATATCCTGTTTTATTTACTATTGCCTTTACACATTTGTTGAATGATTTGATGCAGGCTATCGTGCCGGCAGTTTACCCGATGTTCAAAGCAAACTTTAACCTCAGTTTCGCGCAGATAGGGCTGATTACGTTTGCGTCTCAGCTTACAGCATCTATCTTTCAGCCCTTTATTGGTTATTATACTGACCGTACTCCCAGACCTTTTTCTTTGGCTATAGGGATGATGTTTACGCTGGCGGGATTAATAGTGCTTGCTTTTGCGCCGGGTTTCGGGATAATCATTGTGGCGGTGTGTCTTATGGGTGTGGGCTCCGCTATCTTTCATCCTGAGTCATCACGGGTTGCGTATCTTGCTTCGGGAGGAAAACGGGGGCTGGCACAATCGATTTTTCAGCTTGGCGGGAATGCGGGAAGTGCTATTGGTCCGCTTTTGGCAGCGGTAATTATCGTTCCTTACGGTCAGTTCAACATCCTCTGGATTACGCTGGTCTCTGTTCTGGCAATTCTGATCTTATTTCAGATTGGTAAATGGTATAAGGGACATTTGATCTTGCGGGCGGCGACAAACCATCCGGCTGACGTGAAGCCTAATCTTTCGAAGGTTAAGATTTGGGCTTCTGTAGCCATTCTTCTGGTTCTGATATTCTCGAAGTATTTTTATATGGCCAGTATGACCAGTTATTTCACTTTTTATCTGATTGAAAAGTTTGGCGTCTCTGTTCAGCAATCACAGATGTACCTGTTTATCTTTCTTGGATCAGTAGCTGCGGGTACCTTGATAGGTGGTCCGCTCGGCGATGCTTTTGGGCGTAAATATGTTATATGGTTTTCGATATTGGGCGCTGCACCATTCACTTTATTGTTACCTTTCGCCAGCTTATTCTGGATAGGGGTGTTGGCGGCAATCATAGGGGTGATCATTGCTTCGGCGTTCTCTGCAATCCTGGTATATGCACAGGAGTTATTGCCGGGGAATGTGGGAATGGTATCAGGCTTGTTCTTTGGCTTTGCCTTTGGGATGGGCGGATTAGGATCTGCAATCATGGGTGAGCTCGCAGATGCCACAAGTATTGAGCATGTGTTTTATATCTGCTCTTTTCTTCCCTTGATCGGGGTGATTACCGGTTTCCTGCCTTCACTTAATAAACTAAAATCAAGAGCTTAAGATGAATGGAGTCATTCTGGCATTCGATAAAATCACCGTTCGCAGTCTGAACCAGGTTATTTTCAAAGATCTGAGCTTTGAGATCCGTGAGAATGAAAACTGGGCGCTGATTGGGGAGAGCGGGTCGGGAAAAAGTGCTCTGCTTGAAACAATTGCCGGAAGGTTGGGTGTGAGCAATGGTTATGTTGATCATACGTATTTCGACAGCAGACCGGGTTTGGCTGAAGGACTGGTAAATTGGCATAAGCGGGTCTCCTTTGTTTCTTCCAGACATAATTTCCGTAATCTTTCTAATACTACTGAGTTTTATTATCAGCAACGGTACAATTCATTTGACTCGGATGATGCGCCTACGGTTGCTTCTTATCTGGCCGGTTTGAATTTAGCCGAATGCTCTTCGTACTGGACTATGGACAGGGTTGTGGCTCGTCTTAATTTGCAAGACATGTTGGATGAGCAGATCATTAAACTGTCGAATGGTGAAACCAAACGTCTGCTGCTGGCAGCTGCCCTCCTTAAGAACCCCATTCTTTTATTGCTGGATAATCCTTTGACGGGTCTTGATGTTGCGCGACGTGCTGACTTTAACAACCTTATTGCGGAGATCAATCAATCCGGGATAAGGATCATTATGGCGACTTCTCCACTTGAAGTACCTGACGCAATAACGCATATAGCTGTGTTAAGTGAGGGAAAGGTGCAGAGCACTTGTACCCGTGCTGAGTTCTCATCTGAAAAGTATATGGCTGATTCAGCCACTGAAGTTGACGAGACGGAGCTGAGGGAGCTGATCAATAGGAAGCCTGTGGAGCCTTTTGAGTTTATCGTACGTATGAATAGCGTGAATATCCGCTATGGGGCTGCGGTGATTTTGAAAGATGTCAACTGGACCATACGGCAGGGAGAGCGGTGGGCGCTTGTGGGTGCTAACGGATCAGGAAAGTCGACCTTGCTAAGCCTGATCAACGGCGATAATCCGCAGGCCTATGCAAATGATATTCTCTTATTCGACAGAAAGAGAGGGAGCGGTGAAAGTATCTGGGATATTAAGAAAAAAATAGGTTTTGTGTCTCCGGAGTTGTTCCAGTATTTTCCATCGTCGATGACGTGTATACAAGTAGTGGAATCGGGATTTTATGATACTCTTGGGCTCTTTCGACCGTCGAATATTAAGCTTGCTGAGATTGCACGTCGTTGGATGAGGCTCATTGGTGTTAACGTTAAGGAATCGCAGCTTTTTCGTAATGTCTCAGCCAGTAACCAGCGTCTTTGTCTACTAGCCAGGGCGATGGTAAAGAATCCTCCGCTTTTTATCTTTGACGAACCTTGTCAGGGTTTGGATGCGCATCAGCAGGCGCACTTTAAACAAGTTGTTAACACGATTTGCAAAAACAGCAAGGCCTCGTTGATTTATGTCAGCCATTATCATGATGAACTTCCGGAGGTAATAGAGCAGACACTGACGCTAAATAAACAGAATCTGTAATGCAGAACCTTAATGAAAGCATTACATAGAATATACGTGTAATTCACATTCCGGTTATAATTTAACGGTATCAATAGTTACAGCTATGAGATTAAATCCGGTTTGTATATACTTTTACGTTAAAGAACGTTATTTTCGTGCAAGGATACGGTCCTTTTTTCTATGAAAATACTTTATGCTATCCAGGGTACCGGTAACGGGCACTTGAGTCGAGCTATGGATGTCATCCCTTGTCTGCAGCGGCTGGGAGAGGTTGACATCCTTGTCAGCGGCATCCAAGGCGACCTGGTTTTGCCTTTCGATGTGAAGTATGAGCTGAAAGGACTGAGTTTTATTTTCGGCAAATCAGGAGGTGTGAATCTATGGAAGACCCTTGTTAAGGCTAATCTCCGCCGACTCGTGAAAGGGATTAACTCATTGCCTATAGAAAAATATGATCTGGTGCTTAATGACTTTGAACCCGTGTCTGCATGGGCATGCTATATGAAAAACAAGCCATGCATTGCTCTTAGTCACCAGGCAGCAGTTTTATCTCCTAACGCTCCGCGTGCTGAGCATCGGGATATGATTGGTAACCTCGTGCTTAATAATTATGCGCCTGCCAGTTCCAGACATGGATTTCACTTCAAATCTTATGATGAGCATATTTACACGCCAGTGATAAGAAGCCAGGTGAGGAACCAGGAACTCAAAGATGATGGTCATTATACTGTTTATCTTCCCGCCTATGACGACGCCCGCCTGATTAAGCAGCTTTCTGCATTCAAGGATATTCAATGGGATGTGTTCTCGAAGCATAACAAGAAGAAGTTGACGGTGAAGAATATTACCATACAGCCAATCGACAATGAAAAGTTCACCAGGAGCATGGCTCGCTCTGCCGGTGTGCTCACAGGCGCAGGGTTTGAAACCCCTGCTGAAGCGTTGTATATGGGTAAGAAGATATTGGTGATTCCCATGAAAAACCAGTATGAGCAGCATCTTAATGCTGCCGCTCTCCGTGAGATGGGAGTGCCCGTGATCAAGAGTCTGAAAGATAAGTATGCTTCGGCGATACAGAGCTGGCTCGAGTCTGGTGAAATTATCCCGGTTCATTATCCTGATATGACGCAGGAAATCGTTAATTCGGTCGTTAGTAGTTATACCGGCAGAGAGCCAGGGCAATGGTCTGTTGACGATCAGTTTCGTTCAACCATTCTTTAATTGAAAACAGATAAACGAGGCTTGGATAAGGACTTATTCGGTAAAGATTTTAAATGGGGTGTTTCTACGGCCGCGTTCCAGATAGAGGGTAGCTGTTCTTCAGACGGCAAGGGGGCCTCCATCTGGGATACGTTCACTGCCAGGAAGGGCAAGGTACATGGCGGCCAGCATGCGGGGGTGGCATGTGATTTCTATAACCTTTATGAGAAAGACCTCGACCTCGTTAAGGCCCTGAATATTCCGAACTTTAGATTTTCGATTTCCTGGAGCAGGATATTGCCCAAAGGAAAAGGTTCTGTAAATCAGAAGGGCATAGATTTTTACAACAGGCTAATAGATGCTTGTCTGGAGCGCGGGATCGATCCATGGCCTACTTTATATCATTGGGATCTTCCGCAGGCGCTGGAAGATTTGGGTGGATGGACCAACCGGGATGTTGTTGAGTGGTTTTCTGCTTATACTGATATATGCGCGAGGAACTTTGGTGACCGGATCGGTCACTGGATGGTGATGAATGAGCCGATGGTTTTTACGGGTGCGGGACATTTTCTGGGTGTACACGCTCCTGGAAGAACAGGACTGAAGAACTTCTTTCCTGCAGTGCACCATGCGGTTTTAAGTATGGCCGCGGGTGGCAGGATACTGAAGGAATCTCAGCCTCATGCTGAGATTGGTACGACTTTCTCGTGTTCACATATAGAACCTTATTCGCAAAGGTCATGGGATGTTTCCGCTGCTAACCGTGCGGATATATTGTTCAACCGCCTATTAATAGAGCCTGTTCTTGGGATGGGTTATCCGGATAAAGATGTTTCTGTGATGAAGGGTATTCGTAAATACATGCTTCCGGGAGATGAGGAGAAGATGGCGTTTGATTTTGACTTTATCGGGATTCAGACGTATACAAGGGAGATCATCAGATATTCTCTTCTGACACCTTACCTGCATGCTAAACTGGTAAAGGCTGAGAAAAGAAAGGTACCTCTGACATCTATGAAGTGGGAGGTCTATCCGCAAGGCATCTACCCGATCATCAAAAAATACAGTCAGTACAAGCAGATTAAAAAGATTTATATCACGGAGAATGGCGCTGCATTTCAGGACGTTGTTAAGGACAATGCAGTGGATGACCAGGAGCGGCTTTCATTTATCCGGACAAGTTTGCAGGAGCTTCTGAAAGCGCGGAGTGAAGGCTGTCCGGTTGAAGGATACTTTGTATGGACCCTCACTGATAATTTCGAATGGGCTGAAGGGTATCATCCGCGGTTTGGCCTTGTTCATGTGGATTTTGAGACGCAGGAACGGAGGGTCAAGGCATCAGGTAAGTGGTACCAGGATTTTCTTAAATAGAAAAAGGCTCTTGCAAGGAGCCTTTCGTGTTTTTTAATTGTTTGTTAAGCTTTTCGCAGCCGGATTAACCTGGTCCAGTGAAGGAATTTAATAACGGGATAGATAGGATCTACTTCAAACCAGCGGTAACCAAAATTTGCACTGTTTGGAAACCGGTGGTGGTTGTTCTGAAACAGCTCTCCCAGCATCAGAAAATCAAACGGCGTTGTATTTTTTGAATGGTCGTTATTGTCAAAATTGGCATATCCGTATTTGTGACCGCACCAATTCACGATGGCTCCGTGGATCGGTCCCATCAGGAAGTGGATAGGTAATAGAAGATACATCCACCAATGGGTAGCAAACTCCATATAAAATGCGATATATAGTGCCCCGAACATCAGGCGGGAAGCGATAGATGAACCTATACGGTCGATGATTGGCCATTCCGGATAAGTGGCAGATCCCCTCGCGGTTTTGTCCTTTGTCATCCTGACGTGGTCCTTGAACGTTAATACTGTAGCCCACATCAGTTGAAATACATCCTTAAAGAAGTGTGGAGAATGTGGGTCTTTTTCGGTATCGCTGAATGCATGATGATCTCTGTGCATGGTTGCATACGCCCTTGGGTTCAGAAAGGAAGATCCCTGGCATATATAGGTCATCAGGTAGAGAACGCGTTCAAAGAATTTGCTGGTAGTGAACACCTTATGAGAAGCATAGCGGTGTAAAAAGAAGGTCTGGAAAAACAATGATAGAAACCAGTGACCGACGAAAAATAATAAAATATACATTGGTAATAAAACGTGTAAAGGGCAATAATAGTTCGATTCGAACGAAATTAAACTTTAATATCTTCTATAGATACCGTATTTGGAGATAAATTGTTTTTTGCAATCGCATCTGCTTCATTTTTTAATTCTTTATCAAGAAAAAATGTGGCAAGGGGAATTAAGGAAGCGACAAGATATTTGAATGTTCTGTAAAAAGACCATTTCGCCATGAAGGTGACTTTAAATACGGCAGCTATATAAAGAACAAATAAGATACCATGTGCCCAGCCGGTGTATTTTACTACAATGGGGTAATCGAATACATATTTTAATGGCATGGCAATCACCAGCAAAAATACATAGGAGATACCTTCGGTTATACCGACGATGCGGAGTTGGTTAAGCGCTTTTACAGTGACGTTTGTCATATTTAATCTATATTAAGGGGTTCTGATAACCTTTGGCAAAAATCAGCAATTGTTTTCAGTATCAAACGCATATTTTTGCCCGCAACATGGATATTACATTAAAACAACGGTTTGACAGTATCATCTTTGATTTGGACGGTACGCTCTGGGATTCGACTGAAGGGGTTGCTGCTGCCTGGCAGTCTGCCAAGGAAGAGTATGGTTATGTAAAAAATGATATTACGGCAGCGAGTATAGGCGGAATCGCTGGTATGGCCTATGATGCTATATACGATCACCTGTTTCCGGAACTGAGTGATGAACAGCGTCAGGAATTTAAAGCAAAGTGTGCAAAAAAGGAACTGGAGGTACTTAGCAGTAAGGGAGGTGTTCTTTATCCCGGACTGGTTGATGCATTGAAAGCGTTATCCACAAGGTACAAGCTGTTTATTGTGAGTAACTGCCAGTCAGGCTATATAGAGGCTTTTCTTGATTTTTATAAACTTCATGATTATTTCGTTGGGCACCAGTGTTATGGGACTAAAAGTTGCCCGAAGGCAGACAATATTAAGGATATTGTTGTTGATCATCAGCTGAAGTCTCCGGTCTATGTAGGGGATACGCAGGGCGATTATGAGTCAAGCAAAAAGGCGGGTGTTCCATTCATTTTTGTCTCCTATGGATTTGGCGAAGTTAAGGAAGGTCAGATTGCAACGGCTAAAAGTTTAACGGAGTTAGCAGAAATCTTATAGCTCATGGCCGAAACTGAATCTAATGAATTGAAGCTCGCTCAGCTTTCGGAGCTGAGTAAGGGGGAGTACAAAGCTTTTTTGTATGACTGTGACGGGACACTTGCCGACAATATGGGAGCTCACAAAGAGTCGTATGTGCAGGTGGCTCTTGGCGCAGGAATTGAAATAGATCCGGCAATCATTGATGAGTTTGCAGGACTCCCGATTCCCGTGGTTGTAGAGAAGATCAACGAAAGATATGGATCGACATTTGATCCGCAAGGTTTCGAGAAGGAAAAGTATGCCATATTCTATAATGATTATATAGAGCACACAAAACCGGTTCAGTTCGTGGTGGACCATCTGCTTGCTCATGTTGGGAAGATGAAGATTGCTGTGGTGTCGGGTGGGTCCAGAGATGCTATTATGAAAACGTTGAAGGTACTGGGAATAGAGTCGGAGGTTGAGGTGCTGGTATGTGCGAATGAGACCCCCAGGGGCAAACCTTATCCTGATCCGTTTTTGAAGGCAGCTGAATTGCTCGGTGTAGAACCTGAAGCGTGTTTAGTTTTCGAAGACGGACAAGCAGGAGTAGACGCAGCAGAATCTGCCGGTATGGACTGGATCAGGATTGACAAGTTAAACCCGTAAAAATGTGTATATTAGGGCCGACGATTTACTTGAGATTTCGGTCCTAATTTGTTGCCATGCCTAACCGTCCTAGCCTTTATCACAATCTTTGTACATTACTTTTTTGGTGTCTTGGAATCTTATCTGTTCAGGCGCAGAGTTCATTCACATTTAAGAGGCTTACAACGAAGAGCGGTTTGTCGCAAAGTAACGTAACAAGCATAGCAAAAGATGAAAAAGGCTTTCTTTGGTTCGCTACCCGCGATGGACTAAACCGCTATGATGGTTATCAGTTTAAGACCTACCAATACGACAGAGAAGACAAGACAAGCTTGAGCAGTAGCTATGTGAGTGTTGTGTATGTAGATTGGCGGGGAAGAATATGGGTGGGGACCTCCTCGGGACTTGATCTCTATGATCCGACGAGCGATTCTTTCAAACACTATCGTCCAGACAAGACAGATACTTATGTAAAGACCATACTTCAGGATTTTGACGGGCGCATGTGGATAGGTACAAAAGAGGGACTTTTTCTTTTCGACCCTGACAAGAGTCTGTTTGATGGCTTTTTTTACGATAGTTCTGATCCTAAATCTATCAGCAATAACGATATCAATATTCTTGGTCAATTCGATAGCGACAATATCTGGATAGGAACGGCCGGAGGCCTGAACAGGCTAAACTTAAAGTCAAAAAAGGTAAAGAGATATCTTACTGTCCCCGAAAGTGTATTTCATTCACCTGGCTCAGTTAAAGGTATAGTTCAGGACAGGAACGGCTATATATGGGTCGCTTATGAGGGTAGAGGATTATTCAAATTAGATCAGCGTACAGGTCAGTTTACGGACATCAGTAAAGCTGATCCGGGTTCACGACTGCCCAGCAATAACCTGGTTACCATGAATATGGGTCGTGATGGCCGCTTGTGGATCGGTACTGAATCAGACGGACTGATTGTTTATGACTACATAAGGAATGCATTTGAGCAATATCAGCACGATAGCTTTGACGAGAGTACGATTTCTCATAACATCGTGCGCTCTATTTATCATGATCCTTCAGGAATAGTGTGGTTGGGAACCAATAGCGGCGGCGTTAGCTATATTACAAGAAACGCAGATAAGTTTATTCATTACAAACCGATACCCTATCGCCCGAACAGTCTCGGAAACGCAGGAGTTAAGGGGTTCGCCGAAGATGATAGTAAGCGTATATGGATAGCGACAGAAGGAGGTGTAGATGTTTTCGACCCTCTGACGAAAAAATTCAAGCACTATCGGCATAGGGAAGGTGAAAAAAATGGTCTTTCGGATAACAATATTTATTGCGTTGCACGCGTCGGTCAAGATTCAATGGCATTCGGCTCATTTGACGGTGGGCTGGATATCCTGGATATAAAGACCGGTAAGTTCAGCAATTTCAGGAAGGATCCTTTGAATGCAAACTCATTGTCGGATAACCGGATTTTTAAGATCTTTCTGGATAGTAAAGATAATGTTTGGATAGCAACATGGTCCGGAGGGTTAAACAAGTTTAACAAGCGTACGAAGAAGATAACCCGCTATTCGATAGCCCGGGATCTTCAAAAGATGAACGAGGCGCTTATTTATACAATTACCGAGGACTATGACGGGAATATATGGTTGGGGACTGAACAGGGCCTTTATCTGTTAAATGTGGATACTGGTGCTTTCAAGCGCTATACTCACAAGAATAACGATAACACCTCCTTAAGTAATAATATTGTAACCTGCATCTTGTTGGATTCGAAAAAGAACCTTTGGGTAGGAACAGCAGGTGGTGGAATTAACTTGTTTAACAGGAAGCGAGGTACTTTCAGTCTGCTTAATAAAAAGAAAGGGCTTGCCAACGACTATATTCATGGAATAGTTGAAGACCAGGCAGGGGATCTTTGGATCAGCTCGAATAACGGCCTGACACGATATCATATCTTAAGTGCAAAGCCGACGAATTACGGTTTGGCTTATGGGCTTCAGGGGCTCGAATTTAAGCAGGACGCCAGTTTGAAAAGCTCCGACGGATCGATATATTTTGGCGGAACTAACGGATTTAACGTCATCCGAACAAGTGAGATTGTCACAAATACTATGGTTCCTAATATCGTGTTTACAGGACTCAATATTTTTAATAAGCCGGTAACACCCCGCGACCAGCGATCTCCTCTGAAACATAGCATTACGGAAACGACACACATTACCCTTAACGCTAACCAGTCCACATTTTCGCTCGAGTTTGCAGCACTGAATATGATTGCGCCTGAGAATAATCAGTATGCTTACAAGATGATGGGTCTGCATGACACCTGGATTCCTTTGGGTAACCAGCGTAGAGTTAGCTTCTCTAACCTTCCACAGGGAGATTATACGTTCGTAGTTAAAGCATCCAATAACGAGGGTATTTGGAACGATCAAGGCGCAATCATGCAGATCCGGATAATTCCTGTATTCTGGAAGTCGCTATGGTTTAATATCGTGTTACTTATTCTCATCTGTGGTTGTATTTACGGAGTGTATCGTCTTAGGGTCAAGGTTATAAAGAGACAGAAAGCGGTGCTGGAGCGATTGGTTAAGCAGCGGACCCGCGAAGTTTACGCTCAGGCACAAGAGATTCAGGAGCAATCTGAACGGCTCCAGGCAACTAATGAGGAGCTACAGTCGCAGTCAGAAGAGATTCAGCAGCAGGCCAATTATTTACATGATCTGAACGAAAAGCTGAATGTTCAGAGAGAACATGAGGCAGAAGCGAGGAAGGAGGCGGATAAGGCAAATCAGGCGAAGAGTGTCTTTTTGGCGACGATGAGTCACGAGATACGTACACCCATGAACGGTGTATTGGGGATGGCTTCGTTGTTATATGACACAGAATTGAATACCGAACAGCGAGAGTATGCCAGCACTATTAAAAGCAGCGGAGAAAATCTGCTGGCAGTAATTAATGATATTCTCGATTTCTCTAAAATTGAATCGGGTAAAATGGAACTTGACCCCCATGAATTTCATCTTCGTACTGTAATTGAGGATGTGATGGATGTGTTTGCCTGGAAAGCCGCACAGCAAGGAATCGACCTCGTGTTTCATATAGACAATGACTTACCCAACTCGCTGGTGGGCGATAACCAGCGCCTTTCTCAGGTATTAATTAATCTGGTAGGTAATGCTGTTAAGTTTACCCATTCCGGCGAGGTATTTCTTTCGGTTAAACAGGGGAGATGTTTGCAGGGAAATGATATCAACGTGTTGTTCGAAGTAAGTGATACGGGGATTGGAATACCAGAAGAATTTCACGAGAACTTGTTTAATGCATTTTCGCAATTGGATTCGTCAACGACGCGGAAATATGGAGGTAGTGGTTTGGGCCTTGCAATTTCTATGCGTTTGATCAAGCTTATGAGTGGCGATATTTCTGTAAGTAGCAGACTCGGTAAGGGTTCTACTTTTACATTTGATGTTATTTGTCAAACTGGCAAACAGACACAAGTTGAACCTCTTCTGCTGGACTCGATCCATGGAAAAAGAATTCTGATCCTGGACGACAATGCCACGAACCTTAGGGTGCTTAGCCTTCAGTTGAAACAGTGGAATCTAGATATCAAGGGTGTTCAGGTTGTTTCTGAAGCTCTGGACGCGATCAATAGCGAGGCATACGATATGATCATTACCGACATGCAGATGCCTGAACATGACGGAATAGATTTCGCTTTATCTGTAAAAAAGCAGTTCCCTTCAATTCCGATACTGCTTCTTACCTCCATAGGTAATGAATCTGCTAAAAAGTTCCCTGATCTTTTCTGTGAGGTCTTAACGAAGCCCGTTAAGCAGCGTATACTGGCGAGGGTCATTCAGAAAAATCTTTCTGGTGGAGATGCACCGGTTGACCGGAAAAAACATGGATCTATGATGGATAGTACGTTCAGCAGAAAATATGCGATGGATATTTTAGTGGCCGAGGATAACCAAATTAATCAAATGCTGATTAACAGAATACTCCATAAACTTGGCTACAATCCGGTGATAGTCGGCTCAGGGCTTGAGGTTATTGAGATAATGGAGAAAAAGAACTTTCATCTTATCCTCATGGATGTGCAAATGCCAGGACTTGACGGTTTGGCTACGACGATGAGGATACGTTCCAACAAAGATCTCGTTCAGCCTGTAATAATTGCGTTAACTGCAAGCGCGATGAAAGAAGACAAAGATGCTTGTATGGTTGCGGGAATGGATGATCATATATCAAAGCCGATCAATATTCCCGAACTGATGGCCCTACTGGAGAGATATCACAAAAAGCTGGAAACGCAAAAAGCCGAAATATAATTCCGGCTTTTACAAATTGTCTTTGAAGATCTACTATAAGTAGGATTGTAAAATTTTGCTTCTTGAAGCGTGTTTTAAACGCTGAAGCGACTTGTCTTTTAATTGACGAACACGTTCTCTTGTCAGATTAAACTTCTCGCCAATCTCTTCAAGTGATAGGGGATTATTGCTCCCGATTCCGAAGAATAAGATCAATACTTCACGATCACGCTCTGAAAGAGTGGCCAATGAGCGGCTGATTTCCATAGCAAGTGAATCGTTAATTAAGTGGCTGTCTGTTCCAGGATCGTCACTTTGCATTACGTCCAACAGTGTATTTTCTTCTCCTTGAACGAAAGGAGCGTCCATAGAAACCTGACGACCTGCGTTACTTAGAGAGTCAGAAATTTTGTCCACTGTCGTTTCAAGAATATCTGCAAGCTCTTCAGGAGATGGCTGGCGCTCATATTCCTGTTCAAGCTTCGAATAAGCCTTATTTATTTTGCTCAAGGAACCAATCTGGTTCAAAGGAAGGCGTACTATACGGGATTGTTCAGCAACAGCTGATAGAATGGATTGTCTGATCCACCAAACAGCATAAGATATGAATTTGAATCCTTTGGTTTCGTCAAAACGTTTAGCTGCTTTGATTAGTCCCAGGTTACCTTCATTTATAAGGTCACCTAACGTTAATCCCTGATTTTGATATTGTTTTGCCACAGAAACAACGAAACGTAGATTCGTCTTTGTTAAACGTTCTAATGCTGCCTGATCACCTTCACGTATTTTCTGTGCGAGGATTACTTCTTCTTGTGCAGTAATTAAATCTACTTTTCCTATTTCGTGAAGATACTTATCCAGGGACTGGGATTCACGATTAGTAATAGACTGGGATATTTTAAGTTGTCTCATTTTTAATCAAATGTGTTAATGCAACGCAATCGTCACATTTAACGGAAATTGTTATAAACTATTTTGCTTATCTCGATTATTGTTATAACATTTACAACGGAAAATACCGCACAAGGTTGCAGATATTTTCAAGTAAATGATTTTAATAACTCGGTTGGCTTGCTGTTACAGTTATAAACATTGCGGCAAAGATAGCAAATTTAAGTTAAAAAGTGTGCATATAGTGTAAAGAGGGCGTAAAATTCAGCGAGTTATAAAGCAGAAATATATTCATCAATTTCTTTCACTTCTTCGTAGAGTGATTAAGGTAATTTCAGGCCAAATACCTACTCTTCCTGAAAATCCAAGAAACCCAAAGCCTCTGTTTATATTGATGTAGCGCCCGTTAAAATTTGCGATGCCTGCCCAATGCGGATATCGATATTTTACGGGGCTCCATTTGATACCGAGCGCTTCTAATCCTACCTGCATGCCATGGGTATGGCCGGATAATGTGAGATGGACTTTTGATGAGTGTTTCTTAACGATCGTTTCCCAATGTGTTGGATCGTGCGATAATAGTATCTTAAAAGCATCATTATCAACACCAGTGAGTGCTTTTTTAAGGTCGCCGCGCTCTCCAAAGCCAACTCCCCAATTTTCCACTCCTGCTAAAATGATCTTCTGGTCTCCTTTTCTTAAAACGACATGCTCGTCGAGCAAAAGCTTATAACCTAGTTCAGCATGGTATTGCTTAAGGGTTTGTAAGTTGTGCTGTTTCGCCAGCTGATCAGGCCATCGGACATAGTCACCGTAATCATGATTGCCTAGAATAGAAAATTGGCCAAATGGTGTTTTTATTTTCGAAAAAATGTCGATCCAGGGGAGGATCTCTGAAGCTTTGTTATTTACCAGATCACCTGTAAAGACGAACATATCTGCTTTTTGAGCTTTTATAAGATCCACGCCTTTTTGAACAGCCTTCTTATTTCCGAAGCTTCCCGCGTGAACATCTGAGATCTGTAAAATCGTAAAGTGATCGAAAGCAGCCGGGAGGTCATCGTAAGAGAGTTCATGTTTGATCACCCTGTATGCATATTTACCTCTTAATATTCCGTAAATGAAAAGAAGACAGCTCAAACCAGACAACGCCATCGCGAATTCGATAAGATATACGCTTCTTTCCGGGAGGAAGCTTTTACCTTGAAAGACAAGTGTAGAGACAGCCGTTAATCCGCGAAAGATATCGATGGGCAATAACACCGAGATGAAAACCAATTGACCTATCAAAATCAGGAGGAAAGCATGTGCAACGGTTTTTGACACGCCAGACATGCCTGTTTTGCGTATTTGTATCAAAGAAAAAGAAAGTGCAGATAGGATTAAAAGGATAACACTTAAGAAGCAATAGACAGCAAGTGAACTGTTCACAACTACCCGAATCCCTGAGATTACATACCAGTTGAGGAGAACAAAAAAAAGGACAATAAGGCCTATAACTAACGGAACGTTACGTTTCATACAAATTCTACCAGCCTTGTCGCTCCCGTAGTGTCCTGATTTGCTCCATATGATGTCTGCTATGCCATGCGTAGTGCGCAATCATTTGCCACAGAACAACGTGCTCCTTAGATTCCGGATGGTAATATGTTCTGAGCCAGTCTTCTTCTGTCATTGATCTTAACGTTTCTACCCAACGTCTATGAAGGGCATGAAGGAGTGTTATTGAAACGTTTACCGGAACCAATTTATTATCGGGCAACTCTGCCCATAGCTTCTCATCATAGGGTTTTACTGTCGGGTTATTCTCCGTCAGTGTAAGCTTAAGACGGATATAAGCGTTCATATGACTATCCGCAAGATGATGGATTACCTGACTGACAGTCCAGCCTTCCGGACGATACGAGGTGTCCAACTGACTTTCATCCAGGTTCTCGATGCAGACATCTAGCCAGGATGGTAAGGCTTGAATGACGGAAATAGATTGTTTAATAAGATCCTGCGTTAAAGCCTCAGGTGACTGGTATCGTCCGATAGGGTAAACCCATGTATCTGTATTCATAGCTTCAGAATTGTTCATGAGCTAAAATACTTAATAAGGAAGAATATTTTAAGGCTTTGTTAATTGCGGGAGGGGAATAAATTTTTTAAAATGAAATTATAAGTCTGGCTATTCGTCCTCAGGTAAGATATAATATCCCTCTTTCGGCAAAACTCCATAACCACCGGCAACTCTTCCACCAGCATCTTTACACGTTTTTCTACCGGTTCCGTAGCAAGGAAGTCTTTCGTTTGAACAGCGAGAGTAGAATAGTACTCCTTTGCTCTAGTGAAAGCCTCCCGTACCGACGGATTTGCTTCCATCAATCCTTGAAGCTTAAAGTAGTCTATGCTATAAATAGTACAGGCAGTTTCGGTATTGAATGTAGTAGCAGATCCTTTTCTTCGTTCGAAACTATCCAAATCGGTGAAGAAGCTGCTGCTGGTGATAAAACTTGTCGTTTTCTGATGTCCCACCTGAGATATATAATATCTTCTGACAATACCGCTCTGGAGAAAATAGACATGCCTGTTCGTGAAACCTTCTCTTAGAACAGTTTTTTCTTTTGGAAGTTCAATTACTTTAAACGCGTCCAGAATCTGGGGAATAACTTCGTCGGAAAGGTTACAAAACTCGTTTAGTTTCTGGATCAATGAGTGATTACGCATACGTTCGTTTTATAATCGCTAATCTATCAATGCCAATCATAAGCAAAAATGACCGAGGTCACTGCAATTGAATATATCGAACATATTTTTTGAGATTTTAATCGTCAAGTCTTTATAATAATTATATTTATACCTGTAAGGGAGCGTATCTTAGGTGATCGGTCCATTATAAACTAACTAAGACCTACTCATATCAAAACCAATATGGCTAACCAATCATATGATGCGATTGTAATCGGTTCTGGAATATCAGGTGGATGGGCAGCAAAGGAGTTAACAGAACGGGGACTGAAGACACTCCTTCTCGAACGTGGAAGGAACATTGAGCACATCAGGGATTATTCAAGTACTAACAAGGCACCCTGGGAATTTGAGCATAGGGGCGGTCGAACTCAGGAAATGATTGAAAATTATCCTGTCTTAAAACGTGACTATCCGCTAAATGAAGCTAATCTGAATTTCTGGGTAAATGAAAAAGAAAGTCCTTATGTTGAGATAAAACGTTTCGACTGGTACCGCGGGTATCAGGTGGGAGGGAGATCTCTAACCTGGGGTAGGCAGAGTTACAGGTTCAGCGACATCGACTTTGAGGCTAATGCCAGGGAAGGGATTGCAGTTGACTGGCCTATTCGTTACAAGGACATAGCACCCTGGTATAGTTATGCGGAACGTTTCGCAGGAATCAATGGAAATGCTGATGGTTTGCCGCAATTACCAGACGGAGAGTATCTGCCACCTATGGAAATGAACTGTGTGGAGAAGGATGTAGCTGCTCGCATTAAGTCGCATTATAAAAATGCACGCGCCATGATCATTGGCAGAAGCGCCAACCTTACTGCTAAACATCATCAACGAACGAATTGTCAGTATCAGAATAAATGCTGGCTGGGTTGTCAGTTTGGAGCCTATTTTAGCACCCAGTCTGCCACTCTTCCTGCAGCGATGGCTACCGGCAATCTCACGCTCAGACCATGGTCGATTGTTACACGAATTCTTTATGATAAGGATACCAAAAAGGCGTCAGGCGTTGAAGTTCTCGATGCTGAAACAAACCAGACCTATGAGTTCTCATCCAAGATCGTATTTATCTGCGCATCTACATTAAACTCTACCTGGATACTAATGAATTCTGCCAGGGATGTTTGGGATGGAGGCTTGGGAAGCAGCAGTGGAGAGCTTGGTCATAATCTGATGGATCATCATTTCAGATGCGGAGCCTCCGGTGTTGCGGAAGGATACGATGATAAATACTATTATGGCAGGCGTCCGAACGGTATTTATATACCGAGGTTTCGAAATCTTTTCAACGACAAACGTGACTATCTGAGAGGTTTCGGTTATCAGGGTAGTGCAAGCAGGCAGAACTGGGGTAGAGAAATTGCGGAATTTAATATAGGCGGAGAGTTCAAAGACGCTTTATGTGAACCGGGGCAGTGGAGAATCGGCTTGGGTGCTTTTGGAGAGACGCTGCCTTATCATGAGAATATGATCTCACTGGATAAGACGGTGAAGGATAAATGGGGACTTCCTGTACTCGCTATAGATTGCGAGATCAAAGCTAATGAGCATGCGATGCGTAAGGATATGATGCTTGATGCAAAAGAGATGCTGGAAGTATCAGGCATGAAAGACGTTAATACTTACGATACAGGTTATGCAATGGGTCAGGGTATTCATGAAATGGGTACTGCGAGAATGGGAAGAGATCGGAAAACTTCAGTTCTTAACCAGTGGAACCAGGTCTGGGATGCTCCAAATGTGTTTGTTACCGATGGATCTTGTATGACATCGGCAAGCTGCGTAAATCCTTCTCTAACTTATATGGCGCTCACAGCCAGAGCTGTGGATTTTGCTGTTAGGGAGATGAAAAAACGAAATATTTAAATAGATGAACAGAAGAGAGGCTATTGCGAAAGTCGCCTGGATAATGGGCGGGACCGTGCTCGGTGCTGAGCTTTTTATGAGCACTGGTTGTAACTCATCACAAAAAGGTACTGATGGTCTTTTCGATACGGAACAGATAGGACTGCTTGACGAAATTGCGGAAACAATACTTCCTGAGACGTCCACACCGGGAGCAAAGGCTGCACGGGTAGGGGAGTTCATGACAGTAATGGTGAAAGACTGCTACTCAAAGGAAGATCAAAAAGTGTTTACTAAGGGTCTGTCTACCCTGGAGGACAAATTTAAGGAACGGTATGGCCATTCGTTTATGAATAGCGATAAAGCAAAGCGCACCACCTTTTTAACAGCACTCGATAAAGAGCAGAAAGAATTCTCTGTGACCAAGAAACCTCATGAGCCTAATCATTATTTTAGTATGATGAAACAACTAACCTTGCTCGGCTTCTTCACTTCTGAAGTGGGAGTTACCCAGGCGCTACGATATCTTCCCGTTCCGGGAAAATACGACGGATGTACACCTTACGCTAAAGGCGACAGAGCATGGGCACTATGAAATTACGTTTAGGAATGATAGGCGGAGGGCAGGGAGCTTTCATCGGTGCGGTTCATCGGATCGCGGCGAGGATGGACAATGAGTATACGCTGGTATGCGGCGCATTTAGTAGTGATCCGGAAAAGTCGATGGAGATGGGTCGGATTCTTGAGCTTGAAGATGGCCGCGTGTATCAGACTTATCAGCAGCTCATCGAAAAGGAAAGTCTGCTTCCGCTTGAAGAGCGGGTGCAGGTTATCAGTATCGTAACACCCAACCATCTGCATTTTGAACCTGCGAAACTTGCCCTCGAAAATGGCTTTCATGTAATTCTGGACAAACCTGCCACGTTTTCTCTCTCTGAGGCGCTCCAATTAAAGGAAATATGTAATCAAACAGGTAAGTTATTATGCCTGACTCATACTTACACCGGCTATCCTATGGTGAAAGAAGCCAGGCAAATTGTGGCGTCGGGCAAATTGGGGGAAATAACTAAGATCTATGCAGAGTACCCACAAGGCTGGTTGAGCCGCTTTGAAGAGGGCTCAGGTAATAACAAACAGGCTGCATGGAGGACAGATCCCTCTAAGAGTGGTATAGCAGGTGCTATGGGGGATATTGGTACGCATGCATTTAATCTGATAGAATATGTGAGCACACTCCAGGTCACAAAGCTATGTGCAGACATCAATACCGTTGTTCGTGGTCGGAAACTGGACGACGATGGTGCGGTGCTTCTTAAGTTTTCTAATGGTTCCAGTGGGGTGTTGATTGCAACGCAAATAGCTACCGGAGAGGAGAATAATGTTAAAATACGCATATATGGAGAACAAGGTGGCCTGGAATGGCAGCAATCTGATGCCAACACGCTTAAGCTTATGATGGTAGACGAGCCAGCTCAGATATTACGCACCGGAAGTGCTTATTTAACTTCATATGCGTCTCATAATACACGGACACCTGCAGGGCACCCCGAAGGGTATCTTGAAGCCTTCGCTAATTTATATCGAAACTTTGCATTAACAATAAAAGCACTTCTTGCCAATGAAGAACCCTCGCCAGAACATCTCGATTTTCCAGGCATTGACGACGGCGTAAGAGGAATGGCATTTATTGAAAGCGTCATTCGCTCAGGACAGTCGGATGTAAAATGGTCAGAATTTAGTTTAGAAATATGAAGACAATTAAAGGACCAGCTGTATTCATTGCACAATTTATTGGATCGGAAGCCCCGTTTAACAGCCTGAGTGCTATATGCAGATGGGCCAAAAGCCTGGGGTTTGAAGGGATACAAATTCCTACTACAGACAGTCGCTTTATAGATTTAAAAAAGGTTGCCGAAAGCCAGACTTATGCGGATGAGATCCGGGGTGTAGTCGAAGAAGAAGGTCTAAAGATCACCGAGCTATCCACCCACCTGCAAGGTCAGCTGGTTGCGGTCAATCCGGTTTATGATCCTTTATTCGACGGCTTCGCTCCTGAAAAATTCCGAAATAATCCCGCCTTACGAACAGAATGGGCCGTTGAGCAACTCATGTTTGCAGCGCGTGCATCGGCTAATCTGGGCCTTAATGCACATGCTACATTCAGCGGCGCCTTGCTGTGGCCAATGATATACCCCTGGCCTCAACGGCCTACAGGATTAGTAGAGGAGGGGTTTACGGAGCTGGCACGTCGCTGGATGCCTATCTTGAATGCTTTTGATGAGCAGGGAGTTGACGTTTGTTATGAGATACATCCGGGAGAGGACCTGCATGACGGTATTAGCTATGAAATGTTTTTGGATAAAGTAGCTAACCATCCCAGGGCTTGTCTTCTTTATGATCCTTCGCATTTTGTTCTTCAGTGCCTCGATTATCTTTCGTACATCGATCACTATCATGAGCGCATCAAGGCTTTTCATGTCAAGGACGCTGAGTTTAACCCGACTGGAAAACAAGGCGTATATGGGGGATATCAACCCTGGATTGATCGCGCCGGACGGTTCCGCTCCCCCGGGGATGGTCAGGTTGATTTCAAAGCGATCTTTAGTAAGCTGAGTGCATATGACTTTGATGGCTGGGCGGTAATGGAGTGGGAGTGTGCGCTGAAAAACTCGAATGATGGAGCTAAGGAAGGTGCTAAGTTAATAAGTGAACATATTATTCGCGTAACAGAAAAAGCTTTTGATGATTTTGCTGGTAGCGGTATGGACGAGAAGCTAAATAGGCGTATTTTAGGTTTACCATAATATAGTTAAATGAGAAAATTAGTGTTTTTGCTGGCTGTTGCAATGACAACTGCTTGTGGTAATCAATCTGAACAAGGAAATAACAGAGATTCTGTGAGTGCCGGCGATATGGCAGCTGCAACCCGGCAATCGGAGGCAGATACAAATGTAAATGATATTGGTACCAACCGAAGCGCCGGATCTCCGCCTTCTGGTTCCTTTGAAAAAGGTGCGCAGCTGATTTCGTCTTCCGACTGCCTTAGCTGTCATAAGGAAAAGATCAAAATTATCGGCCCCGCCTATGAAGAGGTGGCAAAAAAGTATGAAGCCACGGACGAGAATGTTGAAATGCTTGCCGGCAAAATCATTGATGGTGGCAGTGGTGTCTGGGGTGATATTCCAATGACTCCGCATCCTGCGATATCTAAAACAGATGCTAAAGAAATGGTTCGTTATATACTTTCACTAAAATAGATATGAACGCTCTCTCGTTTTCTGCTTTGTCTTTTATGACAATCCTTGGATGCTCAAATGCCGACTCCTCTCGCCAAACCGAGGAACCGTGGCAGGTTCTGTTTGACGGCAAATCAGTGGATGGGTGGCATTCCTACGGCAAACCTGATCCAGGAACTGCCTGGGTTGTTGAAGATGGTATTTTGCATTTCAATGCATCTGCCAAAAAGGAGGGTGCATCTGGTGGCGACCTTGTCACCGACCAGGAATATGAAAATTTTCACTTACAACTGGAATGGAAGATCTCCACTAACGGAAACAGTGGAGTTATTTTCTATGTAAACGAAGATGCCGAAAAATATCCGGAAACATATAATACCGGTTTGGAGATGCAGATACTCGATAATGACGGTCATCTGGATGGAAAAATCCACAAACACAGAGCCGGAGACCTTTATGATTTAATCCCTTGCTCCAGGGAAACCGTCAATCCTCCCGGCGAATGGAATAAGGTGGAGATTATTAGCAATAAGGGGCATCTGGAGTTTCACCTCAATGGAACTAAGGTTGTTGAAACCACCCTATGGGACGCCAACTGGAAAGACCTGGTCTCGAAAAGCAAGTTTGCCTCTATGCCGGGGTTCTCTGCACACCAAAAGGGAAGGATCGCCTTGCAGGACCATGGCGATGAAGTATGGTACCGGGATATCCGGATCAGAAAGCTGTAAACTATAAACCTAAATATGATACTAACCAATCGAATTAAGCTCTCAGTAATGATGTTCCTGGAGTTTTTTATCTGGGGAGGATGGTTTGTGACGTTGGGTACGTTCCTGGTAAAAGACCTAAACGCGTCGGGAACGCAGATAAGCATGGCGTACCTAACCCAATCTATCGGCGCCATCATTGCACCATTCATCATAGGCCTGATTGCGGACCGCTTCTTTTCTGCACAAAAGATCCTGGGTGTATTGCATCTCGCAGGAAGTGTAATCTTATGGTTTGCTTCACAGACTTTCGCATTTGATAGCTTCTTCCCGCTTATCGTGATCTATATGATTCTGTATATGCCAACACTTGCGCTCGTGAATTCCGTATCATTTAGACAGATGAGGAATCCGGCAGTCGAATTTCCGCCTGTGCGTGTTCTTGGAACGGTAGGGTGGATTGTAGCAGGACTTACTATCGGCTATTTTGGATGGGAGCAAACAGGTCAGTTGTCGCTGACATTTAAGATGTCGGCTGCTGCATCTGCGTTACTCGGATTGCTGAGTTTCTCTCTGCCTCCGGCCCCACCAACGCAACGCAACACAAACGTAAGTATTAAAGAGATGTTGGGACTGGATGCCCTGAGGTTGTTGAATAATAGGTCATACCTCCTGTTTTTTCTGTCGTCAATAGCGATTTGTATTCCTCTCGCCTTTTATTACAACTTTACCAACCTTTTTCTAAACGAAGCAGGAATGAAGTCGGCAGCTGCCGTACAATCGCTGGGACAGGTTTCCGAAGCGTTGTTCATGCTACTGATACCGGTTTTCTTTTTACGCTTTGGTGTAAAGAAAATGCTTGCTATCGGTATGTTGGCCTGGGTGCTGCGTTACGTTTTTTTCTCCTTTGGAAACGTCGACGAGAATTACTGGATGCTCATTGCCGGCATTGTATTGCATGGCGTCTGTTATGATTTCTTCTTCGTTACCGGCCAAATCTATACCGATTCCCATGCCGGTGAACAGTTTAAAAGTGCCGCTCAGGGAATGATTACGTTAGCGACTTATGGCGTGGGTATGATGATAGGCTCCTTAATATCCGGACCGATAGTGGACGCTTACGTAACCTCAACAGGTCATAACTGGGCGATGATCTGGATGATTCCAGCATCCGTATCAGCATTGGTATTGCTGTTATTCATTGCCTTTTTTAAAGATAAGAAGGTTTCTGTAAAGGGAACCGAAACTAATCAGCTATTATGAACGACAGAAGATCTGCAATAAAAACAATTCTGGCGGGCGCTGCCACCCTAACAACCTTGTCTATGGCACAAAACACTTCCGCGACGACAACTTCTGAAATAAAGTTGGCTAAGCTAAAGGGGAATATCAATCATTCAGTATGTCGCTGGTGCTTCAACAACCTAAGTTTGGAGGAACTATGTAAAGTTGGTAAGGAGTTAGGTCTGAAAGCTATTGACCTTGTCGGACCGAAGGATTGGAAAATACTGAAAAAGTATGATCTGGACTCTTCCATGTGTAATGGCGCAGAGATTAGCCTTACCGAAGGATGGAACACAATCAATTATCATGAAACGCTGATTCGCAATTATACCGAGATGATCCCTCTCGTAGCAAAAGCGGGATATAAAAACCTGATATGTTTTAGTGGCAATCGCAGGGGTATGGATGATGATACCGGACTCGTGAATTGCACGACGGGACTTAAAAAAATCCTTTCTCTGGCCGAAAAACATGGTGTGGTTTTAGTTATGGAGCTGTTGAACAGTAAAGTCAATCATAAAGACTATCAGTGCGATCATACGGCCTGGGGAGCAGAGCTAGCCAAGGCCCTTGGTTCTGATAATTTTAAGCTTCTATACGACATTTACCACATGCAGGTAAATGAAGGCAATGTCATCCAGAACATCCGGGAGCACCATCAGTATATCGCCCACTACCATACAGCGGGAGTGCCCGGGAGACACGAAATCGACGACACGCAGGAACTATACTACCCCGCGATCATCAGAGCTATCAAAGACACCGGGTTCAACGGTTACGTAGCGCAGGAGTTCATTCCTGCACAAAAAGACAATGTTGAATCCCTCAGAAAAGCCATTCAAATTTGTGATATATAAAATGATTAACAGAAGATCTTTCATTCAGCAGGCTGTTGTGATGGCAGCTGGAACAGTCATCCTTCCCCAACTATCATGTGCAGGCTCCGCCCCTGAAAAGCGAATCGGACTGCAATTATACACACTGAGAGATGAGATTCCGAAGGACGTTGTGAAAGTAATGGAACGGGTTGCAGCGTCCGGTTATCAGGAGGTTGAAGTTTTTGGGTATAGCCCATCGACACATTTCTGGGGCTTTAGTCCTGGTGCTTTCGCAGAGATCCTTGATTCCAACAATCTTAAAGCAATAAGCGGGCATTATGATTTTGACGAGTATCTGGGGCCTGAATCGAAACTGCAACGTTTCGATGCTTATATTAATGCGGCTTCAGTATTGAAACACCGCTATCTAACCATTCCCTATATAAATGAAAAGTTCCGCACATCCGCTGACGATTATAAAAAGCTGGCCGAGAAATTCAACCAGGCTGGTGAGAAGTGTCAGAAGAGCGGACTGCAGCTCGCATACCATAATCATGCTTTCGAGTTTCAACAATTTGGTGAGACGACCGGCTATGACATCCTTCTTGCAGAGACAGACCCTAAACTCGTCAAGTTTGAGCTCGATCTGTATTGGGTAGTCAGGGCCGGAAGGGATCCATTGGAGCTATTTAAGAAGAATAAGGGTCGGTTTGAGCTATGGCATGTCAAAGATATGGACCGAAGAGATCCCGCACTTAATACAGAAGTAGGAAGTGGCTCAATTGACTTTAAGAAGATCTTTGCAGAAGCCGGACTTTCGGGTCTTAAAAATGTGATCATCGAACAGGAAAACTTTTCTATAGATCCGTTTGAAAGTATTTCCAGGAGCGCCGCTTTTACAAAAACTAATCTGCTGCCAAATATGCGCTGAGGCCTAGTCGCCAACTACGTCCCTCCGGTAGTTTAGCGGACTCTTTCCTGTAATGCTCTTAAAGTGAGAATGAAAGCTGGTGAAATTGGAGTAGCCACTTTCATAACATATTTCTTTTACGCTCATCTTGTTTTCCAGCAACAATTTACACGCGTAGCCGATCCTTATTTCATTAATAAAGCCCGAATAGGTCTTTCTTGTGCGGGATTTAAAGTATTTGCAGAATGAAGTAGGATTGATCCCTGCTATTGCCGCAACGGTATTCAACTGAATCTTCTGCCTGAAGTTAACAATGGAATAATTGTAAATATCCTGTATCCGGTCTCTGCCGGATGGTGAGATGCTATGCTTAAATCCGAAGGAGGCGAGTGACTCCGTGCTTCCCGTTTCGGCAATATGTAGCAGGATTTGCATTAAAAGAATTATCTTGGAAGGACCTTCCGCTTTGACAATATCCTTGATCAGCGTAATCGCCGGATGACTTTTTAGGCCGCTTATGTGAAGTCCAAGTTCCGACTGGTTGATCAGCTCTTTGAGCGGCCTGTTCTCCGGTAAATCTAAAAATGCCTTACCCCAAAAATCATCACCGAAGTGGATTACATAGACTTCGGCTGCCAATTCTTTTTTCGAATCAAAGTAAGAATCGTCAAACCGGAAATGATGCGGCAAATTTGGTCCTATGAGTACTATATCGCCTGAATGGAAGGGTTTGATCCTGTCGCCGACGAACTGAGTCCCTGCCCCGCTCTTGAAATATACCAGCTCAATTTCATGATGGTAGTGCCATTTATTGTTTATATCAGGACTTACATCCTTACGTGCGCTGAAAGAATGCGAAATGTTTTTAGATACTTTTAGCAGTCTGGCTTTCATTTCTTCTCAGGTAATTAAGCTAATATATGCAAAATAGATCCTCGATATAAGAATTTTGGATAATAAGCTTTAATAATATGACAAAAACAGAGAATCATATACACCGCACTTATTCTTAATTTGTGAAACCTAAATAAAAGAGGTAATGCAACCAGCTAGAAAAAACACATATATACAAATTCACCCTGCAGACAATGTTCTTGTCGCTTTGGTAGACCTTCAGGCAGGAACCCCAATTGAATTTGGAACCCACATCTTTAGTTTGACCACAAATGTGAGCGCTAAGCATAAGTTTGCCTTAGCAGATTTTGCACCGGGCGCATCCATATTTATGTATGGCGTACTGGTAGGAAGGGCTTGTAAGCCGATTTCAAGAGGTGCAGCACTTACCGTTGACAATATTGAACACGCTTCTGAGGAGTTCAGATTAGGATCCCGCAAAACGGCATGGGCCAAACCGGAAACAGGTCGCTTTGAGGCGGCTACCTTTCAAGGTTTCCATCGGGCAGACGGAAGTGTAGGTACAGCCAACTACTGGCTTATTATCCCCCTGGTTTTTTGTGAGAACAGAAATGTTGACATGATCAGAGAGGCACTTACAGAGAAGCTGGGGTTTAGAAAACCGCGCGGCTATGAATCTGAAGTGGAAGCCATCCTCACCATGTACCAGACGGGGAAAACGGTTGCTGAGATCCTTGATGCAGATCTTGCGACAACTAACGACGCTATACACTCAAACAAGATTTTCCCCAATGTTGATGGTATCAAATACCTTAACCACAGCCTTGGTTGTGGCGGAACACGTACAGACTCCGACGCTCTCTGCGGCTTGCTTGCGGGCTATATCACCCATCCCAATGTTGCGGGCGCAACAGTACTGAGTCTCGGCTGCCAGCATGCACAGGCTAGTATCTTAAGATCAGAAGTAGAAAAGAGAGATCCAGGTTTCTCAAAGCCTCTGTTTATTCTGGAGCAACAACAGATTGGTACAGAAGAGAAGATGCTGCAAATGGCGTTAAAGCAAACCTTTGCAGGTTTAATAGAAGCGAATAACTGCCATCGGGAACCGGCTCCGCTTTCTAAACTTTGTATCGGACTGGAATGCGGTGGCTCAGACGGATTTTCCGGAATATCTGCAAATCCCACTTTAGGCAGGCTTTCCGATATTCTGATCTCCGCAGGTGGCAGCGTGATCCTTGCAGAGTTTCCCGAATTGTGCGGTGTCGAACAGGAACTAAGCGATCGCTGTACAGATGAAGAACTTGCCAATAAGTTTATGCACCTGATGCGTACGTATAACGCGAGGGCAGAAGCCGACGGCTCAGGCTTCTATGCAAATCCATCGCCTGGTAACATTAAAGATGGCCTGATAACAGACGCTATAAAATCTGCAGGTGCGGCTAAAAAAGGGGGGTCTTCGCCAGTAACAGATGTTCTGGACTATCCTGAAAAGGTAAGCAGGTCAGGTTTGAACCTTCTTTGTACCCCGGGAAGTGATGTGGAAAGTACTACTGCAGTTGTCGGATCGGGTGCTAATGTGGTTCTATTTACAACCGGACTCGGAACCCCAACCGGGAATCCCATCGCACCCGTTCTGAAAGTTTCTACCAATACTGCTCTGTTCAAGCGTATGCCGGATATTATTGATATCAATTGCGGAACAATCATTGAGGGCGAGGAAAGTATTGAACAAGCTGCAGAGCGCATGCTGGAATATGTTATTCAGGTTGCCAGCGGAGTAGTAGTTCCTAAGGCTGTGGGCCTCGGTCAGGATGATTTTATACCCTGGAAAAGGGGTGTTTCACTATAATTTAATAAGATGTTCAGTTTAAAAAATAAACATGCCGTCATTACAGGCGGCGGTAGCGGTATCGGAAAAGCGATAGCGCAGGTTTTTGCGAAACAAGGTGCATTCGTGCATATCATTGAGCTTAACGAAGAGTCCGGGAGACAAGTCACAGATGAAATTCAAGCTCAGGGTGGGCAGGCTAAGTCCTACGGGCTCAATGTAGTTAATCAAAACGACGTCATAGCAACCTTTCAGTCTATCGGTAAGATTGATATCCTTGTCAACAATGCCGGTATTGCGCATGTAGGTAACGTCGAGAACTGTTCGGAGTCTGACTTCGAAAGGGTCTACCAGGTAAACGTAAAAGGCGCTTATAATTCCATTTATGCCGCAGCACCTATCATGAAAGCAAACGGTGGCGGATGTATGTTACACATGGCATCAATCGCTTCGGCAGTGGGAATAGCTGATCGTTTCGCTTACTCCATGAGTAAGGGAGCAATTCACGCAATGAGCATGTCTGTCGCCAGAGATTACCTGAATGACAATATCCGCAGCAATACCATATCTCCTGCACGCGTGCATACGCCTTTTGTAGACGGCTTTATAACAAAAAATTATCCTGGAAAAGAAACGGAGATGTTTGAAAAACTTTCCGCAAGTCAGCCCATCGGAAGAATGGCAAAGCCGGAAGAAATTGCCAACCTGGCTTTATACCTGTGCTCTGACGAAGCAGGTTTCGTTACTGGCAATGACTATCATATAGATGGAGGATTTATAAAACTAAACAACTAAAAAATAATGAAATTAATAAGATTCGGAGAACCCGGAAAAGAGAGAACCGGCGTAATTATAAATGACGTTAAATACGATACCTCAGCATTTGGAAGCGACTATGATGAAAACTTTTTTGAAAGTGATGGTCTTAACAGACTTAAGGCCTTCCTTGATGAACATGAAGGGAAATTAGATGTTGTTTCAGATTCAGTGAGGCTTGGAGCACCTATAGCCAGACCATCCAAGATCGTTTGTATTGGCTTGAACTATGCTGATCACGCAAAAGAAACGAATGCAACACTTCCCTCAGAGCCTATCTTATTCATGAAAGCCAGTACATCATTCACTGGTCCGAATGATGACATCATCATTCCAAAGAATTCAGAAAAGACTGACTGGGAAGTAGAGCTCTCAGTGGTAATAGGAAAAAAAGCCTCATACGTAGAAGAATCTGAAGCCGAACAGTACATAGCGGGTTATACCCTTCATAACGACGTTTCCGAGCGGGCCTTTCAGCTTGAGCGTAACGGTACATGGGATAAAGGAAAAGGCTGCGATACATTTGCACCTACAGGCCCGTTCCTTGCTACACCAGACGAGATAGCTGACGTAAATAATCTGCGTTTATGGCTTAAGGTGAATGGTGAGATGATGCAGGATGGTACTACGGCAAACCTTATATTTAAAATACCTTTCCTGGTGTCCTATGTCAGCCAATTCATGACGTTGCTTCCGGGAGATATCATCTCCACAGGTACACCTGCAGGAGTAGGTCTTGGCTTCACGCCACCAGTATTCCTAAAACATGGAGACGTAGTAGAACTTGGAATTGACGGGCTGGGCGTTTCAAAGCAGACTGTCAAAGCATACGAAGCTTCCAAAGTATAAATACCATTAAACCAACCAATATATGGATCTGAAATTAAAGGATAAGGTAGTCATTGTTACAGGAGGAGCCAGAGGCATTGGAAAGGGTATCTCCCTCGCGTTAGCGCGCGAGGGTGCAATTCCCGCTATAGTAAGCAGAACGGCGTCCGAAAGTTTAAAGACTATTGCAGAAATAGAGGAGGCAGGAGGGTCTGCCTTTCAGATCGAAACAGATCTGAAAGATCCGGAGGCATGTAAAAGGGCTGTAAACGCCGTTTACTCTGCCTATGGAAGAATCGACGGCCTGGTCAATAACGCGGGCGAAAACGACGGCGTGGGATTGGAACATGGCGACTTCGACTCGTTCATTTCTTCTCTGCATAAGAATCTGATTCATTATTACATGATGGCCCACTATACCGTCCCGTATCTGAAAGAAACGCAGGGTTCAATTCTGAATATTAGTTCAAAAACAGCCGACACCGGACAAGGAGGTACCTCCGGATACGCTGCTTCAAATGGTGGAAGAAACGCTTTAACTAGAGAGTGGGCAGTCGAGTTGCTTAAATATAACATCAGGGTCAATGCGATTGTTATCGCTGAATGCTGGACCCCTCTTTACGAGCGCTGGATCCAGACAGTAGAAGATCCCGAAAAGGCGCTTAAATCGATAGTCGCCAATATTCCTTTAGGACAGCGAATGACGACGCTGGAGGAAATAGGTAATGCTTCTGCATTTTTACTTTCTCCCCTGTCGAGCCATACAACAGGGCAGATAACGTACGTTGACGGAGGATACGTACATCTTGACAGAGCGTTGTTAAACGCCTAAAAAAAAACCCGGACTATACCTAAATAGCCCGGGTTTTTTATATCAAATCTTAAATAGCTCCTTCAGTCGCATCGCTGGCGTCGTTTGTAGCTTTCGAGTATTTTTCCTTTGCCTTGCCTAAAGCCTCATTTGCAGAGTCCTTTAATTCGTCCGCTTTTACTGATAGCGAATCCTTAGCTGTTTGCACCTTGTCTTTGACAGTACTTGCCAGATCTTTCGCCTTATCTGAGATCTGAGTTCTTGTTTCAGAGCCGCTGTCCGGAGCAAAGAGTATCCCTATTGCAGCGCCTACCGCTACTCCTGCCAGCAGGGCAGCGATGATTTTTGCTGAATCGTTATTGTCAGATAGACTTCCGTGTAAATACTTTTTATAGTTCATGACGTGTTTTCTTTTGTTATATGACTAACATCTTTGTACTCATTGTGTTTACAGAAATTTTAATTAAATGGTTAATGTTCTTCAAACAAAGCATTAATCTAGAAAATATACGTATTTAAGTAAAAATTGATGAACTTTGAGCATCGTGATTAGACACAGCAACAAACGGATAATTTACCTTCTGCTTATTACCTTCTTATTAGGCTATGGGCTGAGTTCGCAGGCCTCAGTTCTGCAGGATAGAAAAGGAGGGGGTAAGGGAAGGTCTGAACGAACGCAAAAAGGCGGTAGCTCGGCGAAACCGGTCAAAGAAGTCCCGAAGTCCCGAAAGCAAGACAAGCCCGAGCCGGTAAAAGGCAAAGGTCGCCGCTAATTAACTTACATTGATTTGAAGGTATTATTAGTAGAGGACGAAAAGACCCTGGCTTTTGAGATAGAGCTATTCCTGAAGAAGTCATTTTATTTATGTGATCTGGCGCATACCGCACAATCATCCCTGGAGTACATGTCATCCAATCAGTATGATTTTATCCTGCTGGACCTTGGTCTCCCGGATATGGATGGATTAAAACTGCTGCTGGAAGCAAAGAAACTCAATCCTGAGGCAGCTTATATTATTCTTACCGCCCGGGGAAAGACCGAAGACCGGATAGCCGGACTCGATCTCGGAGCGGATGATTATTTGTCGAAACCCTTTTCCCTACCTGAGCTTCACTCCAGAATGCAGGCAATTGCCCGTAGAAAATACCGTTTAAACAATTCTGAAGTATCTATAGGAGAGTTTGTTGTGGATATCCAAAAAAGAACTATACATCACGGACAAGCGGAGATCGAACTATCAAGGAAGGAGTTTGATCTGCTAAGTTATCTTCTTCTGCACAAAAACCGCCCGCTCACCCGGATGCAGTTAAGTGAGCACATCTGGGGCAATTTCATCGAAGACGATAACGAATCAAACTATATAGATGTGCACGTTAAGAACGTTCGTAAAAAGCTTGGTGCGTTTGCCAGCACAGAATGGCTGGAAACAATCAGGGGCGTAGGTTACAAAATAAGGAAACAGGCGTGAAGCTGCTCAATAAATTAACCCTTTCCATTACGCTATCCAAACTGGGTATCGTATTGCTGTTCGTTATCATTTTGCCTTTTATCGTCGAGAACGTAGCTTCTGAATATACCAACTATCACCTAAAGCAACAAAAAGAGGCAGTAATGAAGTCGGTTGCCTGGAACGGTGTGAACTATTATCTTGAGGGAGATGACAGTTATGGAAGCTATACCATGCTGAAAGAAGAGTATATATCGCTGGAGGCTTCGCCTGACATTCGCTTGGACACTATCGAAACAAGCAGGCGTCTTGTCGAACAAGACACATTGGTTTACAGGGTACTAAGCTACACGTTCCAGGAAAAAGGCAAAACATATCTGCTCGAAATCGGTAAAAAGCTTACCTCCATAAATGAGTACAACAAACCCTTGCAGCGAATCGCCCTGTATGTGTTGATCGGACTTATTATTCTATCCTCAATAATCGACTTATTGTACACCAGATACCTGCTTCGGCCGCTGCAGCTTATTATCAAGTCCAAACTAATAAAACAGTCCTTCCCGTTTGAGAAAACCGCTAAACCCGTAAGGACAAGTACAGCCGACTTTAAATATCTTGATAGTTCGCTCATCAGTTTAATGGATCAGATAAGGGAGGCTTTTGAAAAAGAAAGGGAGTTTACTGCAAATGCTTCACATGAGTTGATGACACCTATTAGTATCCTCAAAAGTAAAATTGAGAATATGATGATACAGGAAGAGGTCAGTGAAGATAACCTTCAGAAGCTAACAGAGCTCATGACCACGGTCAGTCGTCTTAGCAGGATAGTTAATTCTCTTCTGATGATATCCAGGATCGAAAACGACCAATACCTGATGAAGGAAGAGGTTGATATAAAAGCTCTGGTACTGGAAGTTGTAACAGAAATCGAAGATAGGATACAGGGAAAAGATATTCAGGTAGATCTTAGATTAAACGAATCATTCCTTTTCCAACCATGCAATAAGGACCTTCTTTTTCAACTGATCTACAACTTGCTCAACAATGCGATAAAATACAATGTCCCAAAGGGATCTATCCGGATTACGGACAGATACACCCCGGAACATCGTTATGAACTGATGATTAGCGATACTGGTATAGGTATCTCATCAGCTGATATCCCCCTGATTTTTAACCGGTTTAAAAAAGTGCATGTTCAGCGGTCCTCAGGGGGCTACGGTCTCGGGTTAGCGATCAGCAAGACTATTGCCGATTACCACCATATCGAGATCGGAGTGGAGTCAGAGCTGGATAAGGGAACAACCTTTAAGTTGCTGTTCCCAATCTCCCAAGCCTGATTATCTATGGTTCCCATGGCCACGTCCACGTCCATTACCTCTTCCGTGATTGCCTTTATAATGTCTTGATTCGCTTCGGTGATTGCTCTTATGATAAGAGTGCCTTGACCGCTCTGAGCGCGAGTATCTGTCTCTGTAATAATGGTGTCTTAAATATGGCCTCGGTTCATGAACCTCAATATGCCTGACATTATAAACATTGTAATTTCTGTATCTGCCAGGCAGATGGGAGCGATGTACCCAGCGTCCTCTATCCTGATAATAGTAGACCCTTTCGGTTGTATGGTAATAGGCACCTACATCCGGCATGTAGTAATAGGCTGGTTGTCCTATGTTAACATTTACACTAACCTGTGCTTTTACAGTTCCTGCGGTAATCAGTGTAAATAAAATGGCGAGAGTTAATGTTATCTTTTTCATGTTGCGCTTGCTTTTAATCAAAGAACAAGCAGCAACATGAAAATTAGATGAATTTTAGAGTTTATTTTAAATTGGCTTTTTATCTGGTTGAATATCAAGCCCTCTTTTTTTCAGTAAAGCTTTTATACCCGGCTCAGCACCCCTGAATCGCTTGTACAACACCATAGGATCTTCGGTTCCTCCTTTTTCCAAAACGTTCTTTCTGAAGCTTATTGCTTTCTCCTGATTAAACAGATCGCCGGTCTCCTTGAATGCAGAGAATGCATCAGTGTCAAGAACGCCAGACCAGATATAGCTATAATAGCCAGCCGAATATCCGCCCGCAAAAATATGGCTGAAATAAGTGCTTTTATAGCGGGGAATGATCTCAGCAGTAAGTCCGACCTTTTTCATTGAAGCGTCTTCAAACGTTCCGATGTTTTCCGTTAGCTCGTTCGTCTGCGTATGATAGTCAAGATCCAGCAAAGAGGCCGCCAAATATTCAGTTGTAGCGAAGCCCTGGTCAAATGTACCTGCATTCTGCAGTTTTTTAATCAGTGCATCCGGAATTACTTCATTCGTTTTGTAATGCCTGGCGAACATCTTCAATACTTCGGGTTCTGCAGCCCAGTTCTCCATGATCTGAGAAGGCAGCTCAACAAAGTCACGCGACACTGCCGTGCCTGCCAGACTCTCGTAGTTTACGTTTGAAAGCAAGCCATGAAGCGCATGCCCGAATTCGTGAAAGAAAGTAGTTACCTCGTCGAAAGTCAGCAACGCAGGTGCATCACCAGTAGGTTTGGAAAAATTACATACAATCGAAATAACCGGCGCTATACGTTTTCCTTTCGCCATCTTCTGCGAGCTGTACGAGGTCATCCATGCACCGCCACGTTTAGAGGCTCTGGGGAAGAAATCGGTATAAAGAACGCCTACGAATTTGCCATCCGCTTCCGTCACCTCATACGCTGCTACTTCTTCATGATATTTAGGCACGTTGGTTATTTGTTTAAACTGCAGACCGTATAGCTTCTTGGTCACAGTGAATACACCCTCACGTACCTTTTCCAGACTGAAATACGGCTTTAGCTCCTGCTCATCCAGATCGAAACGATCCTTACGTACCTTTTCGGCATAGTATCTCCAATCATACGGTGCCAGCTTGAAATTTTCGCCTGATGCGTCGATCATTTTCTGAATATCGAATGCCTCGCGCTCTGCAACGCTTAAAGCAGGTTTCCATAGCTGATTAAGCAGTTTATATGCATTTTCAGGATTTTTAGCCATGGTCTCCTCCAGTACATAACTGGCATGGTCTTTATATCCAAGAAGCTGCGCCTTCTCTCTGCGAAGGTTGACAATAGACTTTACAACTTCCTTATTGTCGAACTCATTGTTCTGGTCTCCTCTTAAGGTATAGGCTTCCCAGATCTGCTTTCTCAGCTCACGCTTATCAGCATATTGGAGGAACGGCATTACACTCGGATTCTGCAGTGTAAAGATCCATTTTCCTTCTTTTCCCTTAGTCTTAGCCTCCTCTGCAGCCGCGGAAACCAACTCAGCAGGCAGACCTGCAAGGTCTTCTTTCTTGTCGACCACCAAGCTGTAGTTGTTAGTCTCAGCCAATAAGTTCTGACCGAATTTGAGACTTAAGAGAGACAGTTCCGAATTGATCTTTCTAAGCTTAGCTTTGTCCGCATCGCTCAGATTGGCTCCGCTTCGGATAAAAGATTTATGAGTTTTCTCTAAAAGCTTAGCCTGTTCAGAATTTAATTTCAGCGACGCTCTGTTGTCCCATAGATTTTTTACTCTGGCAAATAACTTCTGATTGAGAATAATGTTATCACTATGTGCTGCCATCTCCGGAGAGATCTCGCGTGCAGTCTTCTGTATCTCCTCATTAGTATTTGCGGAGTTCAGATTGTAGAATACCGAGCTCACACGCGTTAATAATGCTCCGGATTTGTCCATCGCAACAATGGTATTCTCGAAAGTTGGCTTTGATGAGCTATTCGCAATCGCATTTATTTCCGCCTCGTGCTGCTTTATGCCCTCCAGTATTGCCGGCTTAAAATGCTCGTTCTTTATCAGATCAAATGGCGGAACCTGGTGAGGTGTAGTATATGTTTTAAAAAAAGGATTCATGGTGCTTGTTTGACTAAATGCATGTTGGCCGGTATACAAGCCTAATGCAAGTGCTGCAGTTAAAATTTTCGTTTTATTTATCATACAAATATTAATATCCACGCAAAAGTAATTAGCTTTCATGGATTTGTCTAATCTGTACCGTTGATATTACGATTTATTCCGAAATCATCTGTTTAAAGTCGTAATTGAGCAATTTTGGAACATTTATACTGTCTATTATCTTCCAGCTGTGGAGCTCGTCGACAAATTCAGGAACCGTATAGCCTGATGCTAAAGAGGCTTTGGAATAAAAGGAGCTTTTTTCGGGATGTTGTGGAGTGACAGCGTGGAAGACTTGGCCAAATGCCCGTTTTTTCAAAATCGCTATTGTTATCCCCAAACAGTCGTCCAGATGAATCAGGTTGACGGGCGCTTGTCCATTAGGGATATTAGTTTTGCCCGCAAAAAATCTTCCCGGATCTCGGCCCGGACCGATTAACCCCGAGAAGCGTATTACGGTTGTATTAAAGTTAGTGCAGCCTTGCAAACATATCTCTGCGGCAAGAATTGCTTTTCCCGATGCTGTTTCAGGAGAGGGGGCGTCATTCTCATTAAGGACGCTGTTGGTGTCTGAAAACACGGAGGTCGAGCTGATGAAAACGATTTCCTTCACCGGAGTACTTTGCAGACGTTCCGCTAGCCGCCTGATCTTACCCTCATAATCATCTCCACTGCCGGTCCTCAACTTCGGAGGAATTCCAAGAATCAATATCTCACTATCAAAAAAATCGCCGGCATCCTCATTCTGGTCCAAGCTGAAAAGATAAGCATCTATACCGGCCGACCGCATATCTGCTAATTTGCCCGTTGTGGTTGTAGAACCTTTCACCTGATGCCCTAAATCTACGAGTTGTTTTGCAAGAGGAAAGCCAAACCAGCCGCAGCCAAGAATACTCACCTTAGATCGTTTCGTCATATCATTGGAACCTTTTTTCAAATGTAGAAATTACTGATCCGCAATGGCTAAGTTTGCCGAAAAGAAAAGAATTAAAATGGCTTTTAAATATACAAACGATCTGATTAATCAGGGATTTACCTACGCTGCTTACAGGAACAAAATTTCAAATCAGCTTGCCGAACAGGATTCAGCTCAGGAGAGCGTCCGGAAACTGTTGAAATACACATCTAAAAATGAAGCGAGAATGACTTCGCTTGATCAGAGCCTGACGCTTATCCCGGAAGTGTTAGAAACACTCAGGAATTCTAAGCCAGTGACATGGCTCGTCCTGACAGAAGGCTGGTGTGGTGATGCTGCAAGCAGCGTACCTGTTATAGCCGCAATAGCAGCGCAGTTCCCCGATAAGATAAAGCTGCGTTTTTTCTTCCGGGATGAGAATCCGGAGCTGATGGATGTGCACCTGACTAATGGAGGGAGGTCGATCCCAAAGCTCATTATGTTGGATGAGTCTTTACATTTCATCACTAGTTGGGGGCCGAGGCCACAGGTTCTTCAGGATCAGATGGATGTGTGGAAAGCCGAGTATGAGAACGACTTTACGGCGCTTATCAGGAGAGTAAATGCATGGTATGATGAAGATAAAAGTGTTTCTATCCAGAGCGAGATTTGCAATATGATGGCTGATCAGGCAACCGGGCTACAGTCTGTATAACCCTGCCAACATATATTTAATTTATAGACAACTATAGCCTGACATATAAACACAAACTTATCTTCTAGGAAAGTGCTTATTATGAATGTTTTCCCTTTAACCTTAAAGCAGGTGAATGACAAAATCCGCAGTTTGGCATGCAAATTGTCCTGAATGGCATACATACATTAATTTAAAAAATATGAAAAAGTCATTTAAACTATTCACAGCGGCAGCTTTTGCTTTAGGCGCTTTATTATTTTCAACAAATTCAAATGCGCAGGATTCTCAGGCCTGGAGATTAGGTGTAGGCATAAGCGGGGGTGCGGCTACAGACGATCCTTTCGGATTAGTCCTTGGAGGTGATGTGAAATTGCAGAAAGATTTCGTAGGTCCTGTGTCTGCAACCTTGACAACAGGATATACCAATTTTTTTCTGAAGGATGATTACAACGGATCTGATCTTGGTATAATTCCATTAAAGGCAGGTGTTAAAGTTTTCGTAACCCCTAATTTTTATGTAGGTGGTGAAGTAGGTGCCGGATTCGGTACAAATGACGGAGCTGAAACATCATTCGTATGGGCACCAGCTATCGGTTGGGGATTTGGTAATGGCCTTGATCTGGGTGTTAGATACGAAGACTATACTAAATACAACACAAGTCAAGTTGCATTACGTGTAGCTTACGGATTCAACCTGAGCAAGTAATTATCAGAGTAAACACATTAGAGGTGGTTGGAGCAAAAGCTTAACCACCTCTTCTTATTTTACAAGCTCCGCATCTATCAGAAACAGTTCAGACCGATAATCTCCGGTCTCATTTAAAACAAGCTTTCCCTTGATCTTAACTGGTTTGTCGCTATAACGCACAGGTTTTTTGGAGTGTACCTCGATCATCGCGGGAACATCACCCTCTCCGCAAAACTGACATTGATCCGTAGGTAAAACCGACAGCATGAATAAAGAATGGGTCATTCCCGCTTTTACCGGTATAATATAGCCCGGAAACTCCAAAACCTTGTTTTCAAGAGTTTTTAATGCGGTTGGGAAGGAGGCGGCCCATACTTTCTTACTGTTCAGCTTGTAAGTGCGGTCGGCAATCAGTTCCCATGTCTTAGTCATCAGCGGTATGTCACCAACATGCTGAGATTTAGCGGAAAATGCGTACAGAATAAATATGGTTACAAATGCAATTTTTTTTAGCGTATGCATAGAGGATATCCTTCTTATCTTAATGATGCAAAGGTAGCCAATCCATTTTTTTGCAAGCAATATTTAACTATGAGCATTTGTAAAAAATTTGATCATTTACGTTAAACTTTACAATATTAATGTAAGCCAAAGCGTTTCATTCGGATATATTATATTATTTTTGTAAAAGTATTATTAGATGTAACAATCATCATTGTTCTTCAGTATAAACGAGACTAGACCCCATCATCGCATACACACATAAGTAATGGTTAAGTTATTTGCAGGCGGATTCCCCCGCGATTTAGAAGAAATAGAATTAAAAGACATCTTCGAGCAATTTGGAACAGTTGATTCTGTTAATATTGTCAGGGATAAACACACAGGCATTAGCAGACGGTTCGGTTTTGTGAACATGCCTAACGAAGAAGAAGCCAGTATCGCCCTTCAAAGTTTACATGAAGCAAGTATCGACCAGGATGTTATCAGCGTTACATACGCAGATGACCGGAAAAAAGAAAAACCGGCTCCCGCAAAGCCAGCTGCCCGGAAGATAGAATATAAGGCGAGGCCTAAGGTCTATCAAAAGGTTACAAGACCCGGCGAACGCGTTGGCGGTAAAAGACCAAGAAAACGAATTTAACACTAAAGCTATCCTTCCCGGATGGCTTTTTTCTTATTTAGCATCTCTTCATATCTCAATGAATCTAAACATTATCATGGTAACGCTGTAATTATTACGTGCAGATTATTGCCAGCTAATGCCAAATGAAGACATATGAAAACACTAAGTAATCGTCAGATAGCTATTCTAACTGAGAATGGCTTTGAAGAGGTCGAACTGACCAGTCCAATGCAGGCACTTAAGGATGCCGGCGCAACCGTTCATATAGTGTCGCCTCAAAAAGAGAAGGTAAAAGCCATGAAAGATCATGACTGGTCAATTGAAGTTCCGGTCGATAAGCATGTTTCAGAAGTAAGCGCAAGCGACTACGATGGCCTTGTCTTGCCAGGAGGTGTCTTTAATCCGGACCAGTTGAGGATGAATGATCAGGCTATCCGTTTCATAAGCGAATTTTTTGAAGCAGGAAAACCTGTTGCAGCTATTTGCCATGGGCCGCAAGTCCTGATTACGGCTAACCTAGTCCGAGGCCGGGATATAACCTCTTACCCATCAATCAAAACAGATCTTATTAATGCAGGTGCTAACTGGCTTAATCTCGAAGTGGTCGTTGACAACGGTCTTGTCACCAGTCGGACACCGGAAGATCTTCCCGCATTTAACAAAAAGATGTGCGAAGAATTCGCAGAAGGAATTCATGAAGGGCAGAAGTCCTGATAGAGGAAGCTCCATACAGCGATTTCAAATCTTGTCAATCTAATTATACTAACGGTAGCGCTCATTCAGAAGAGTGCTGCCGTTTCATAATCGCCTTCCCTGCTCTCTTTTATTTCAGGTTCTTTCAGAAGTTGATCTCTATTTTCTAATGTTTTTCGAAGTTTTTTACGGAAATACTGATAATTAATCCATTTTCTTGTAATATTTTCTTTTCTTTAAAGGTAAAAGGGCTTTAATCGGTCTATTCCCTTCTTAGAGATTATATGAACGAACTTATTAACGAAATTAATAGCATTGTCTGGAGCGACGCGCTAATCATCCTCTGTCTCGGTGCAGGAGTTTACTTTTCTGTCATAACGCGTTTTCTGCAAGTCAGATTTCTGCGAGATATGATTGGTTTGCTGTTCAACGGTCAGGCATCAGACAAAGGCGTTAGCTCCTTTCAGGCGTTTAGTATGGCTATAGCGGGAAGAGTTGGAACGGGGAATATTACCGGCGTCGCCACTGCAATAGCTATGGGAGGTCCGGGTGCCGTCTTCTGGATGTGGACAATCGCTTTTCTCGGAAGTGCCTCGGCTTTTATAGAAGCCACACTGGGACAGATCTATAAGCAAGTCAAGGACGGTCAGTACAGGGGTGGGCCCGCATTTTATATAGAGAAAGGTTTGGGAATGAAGTGGTACGCTGTCATTTTTGCAGTAGCAACCATATTAAGTACAGCCCTCTTGCTTCCGGGGGTACAAAGTAATAGTATTGCCACGAGTATTCATACCGCATTTAACGTTTCCCCCGCAGTAACAGGGGTAGGTGTAGCAGTTTTGCTTGCCCTGATTATTTGCGGAGGTGTCAGAAGGATAGGTAAAGTGGCCGAAATTGTTGTCCCTTTCATGGCGGCCGCATATATACTCATGGCGGTAGTCATCATATGCATGAACATTACGGCGGTGCCGGCAATGTTCGGACTGATATTTCGTTCTGCATTCGATCTGGAGCCAGCATTTGCGGGAATCTTCGGACTTGCCGTTTCCTGGGGAGTTAAGCGCGGAATCTACTCTAATGAGGCTGGACAGGGAACTGCCCCACACGCTGCGGCTGCGGCTGAAGTTACGCATCCCGTAAAACAAGGTCTGGTTCAAGGGTTTTCCGTCTATATAGATACCCTTTTCGTATGTACTGCTACCGCCTTCATGATCCTGTTCACGGGGCAATACAATGTTGTTAATCCGGAAGGTGGTTTTCTTGCAGAGAACATGCCTGGGGTTCCCATTGGTCCCGAGTTCACCCAACGTGCTGTGGATACCTATTTTCCTACCCTCGGAGCTGGCTTTGTAGCTATCTCGCTTTTCTTCTTCGCATTTACAACGATCATTGCCTATTACTATATCGCAGAAACAAACCTGAGCTACCTGGATAAAAAAGAGAAGGGCAAATGGATAGTGTGGGTATTACGTATCGTAATTGTTTTTGCAGTCTTCTACGGTTCAATCCGGACCGCAGAAATTGCATGGGCGGTAGGCGACATAGGAGTCGGTATCATGGCGTGGCTCAACATAGTTGCTATCTTTCTGCTGCGTAAGCCTGCAATGCTGGCACTTAAAGATTATGCAGCACAAAAGAAGCTTGGTATTGATCCTGTTTTTAGTGCCAGGAAGCTCGGAATAAAGAACGCCGACGAGTGGGATAAGAACTAATCCGGTATTTTTCTGTTATTTTGAGTTTTTAGGAAACTTCATATAACGGCAGCATGACCCGGTACGCTTCAATTTTCTGTTATCTTCTCACTTTTCTTGTCTGCTGCATCTCGGCCAGGGCGCAATCCCAGGATAGCATAAAAGTTGCTATAGCCCCCGAATACAATCAGGTAGGCCGTTTCCACAAGTTCTGGCTGGGGGATAATTACCGGACGCTCTGGGCGACACCTGTAAGAATGCGTGTTCTTGACCTCAGTACGGAACGCGGTGGTTTGAAGATAGTGAAATTGGGTGGGGGTATGCAGACAAAGTCACTTCGCCTGGTCGACAATAGTGGTAAGGAGTGGGTCTTAAGGACGGTACAAAAGTATCCCGAAAGAGGTCTGCCTCCTGATCTTCAGCCAACAATTGCCAGAGATATCTTGCAGGACCAGGTTTCGACAGCTCATCCCTATGGTGCCTTGATCGTACCCCCTTTAGCCCGTGCGCTATCTCTGCCGCATGCTAATCCCGAAATCGTGTATGTGGGTGATGACCCACAATTAGGGGAATACAAGGCCATCTTTTCAAATGCTGTGTACTTATTTGAAGAGCGTCAGCCGTTTGAATCTGCAGATACAGATAATACGTTGAAAGCCCAACAGGAAATGCTCGAAGACAATGATACCCGGGTGAAGCAGAACCTGGTGCTAAGGGCGAGACTGCTTGATTTCCTGGTGGGCGACTGGGACCGACACGAAGACAACTGGAGATGGGACGACCAGAAAGATAAGGATGGGACAGTCTATACCCCCATTCCCAGAGACAGAGACAAGGTTTTTTACAAAACATCGGGAGTGTTCCCATGGATTCTTTCCCATCAATGGTTAAAATCCAACATACAACCATACAGCGGCACAATCAGGGATATCAAAACCTGGAACTACAACGCCCGCTATTTCGACCGCTTTTTTCTTACACAGCTAAATCGCGAGGACTGGATAACCGAAATTCGTTTGGTTCAGAGCCGCATCACAGATGCACTGCTTGAAGAAGCGATGTTGAGAATGCCCGATCCTATCTATAACCTCAGCGGACAGCAACTTCTCGCTTTTATTAAGAAGAGAAGAGATAACCTGATGCCTCTGGCACTTGAATACTATGCGTTTCTAACGAAAGTAGTTGATCTACCAACATCAGAGAAAAGGGAGTTTGTAGATGTCAACTACCTTGACGGTGGCAGTATCAACATCAGAATAGAAAATAAAAAGAAGGACGGAACGCGGGGACGAAAACTCTACGACCGGACATTCCATCAGGATTCTACAGAGGAAATACGGATCTACGGATTGGCTGGCGAAGATATATATAATACAAAGGGCAGTGCACGATCCAAAATGAAGGTACGAATTATAGGAGGGAAGGATCGCGATAAATTCATAGTTCCCAACAGCCTGCCGGCATCCAATAAGCTGTACATATACGAACGTAAAGATAACCCTGATACCATGCAACTCGCCGGGAAACCCAGGCTTAGACTCTCCCGCGATACGGCCGTTCATCAATTTGATCCCAGGAGCTTTGTTTACAATCGTTCGGGTCCTACAGTCCTGCTTAACTACGGGTTCGATCAGGGCCTGCTCCTTACAGCCGGTTTTATGAAAGAGACCCAGGGCTTCAGAAAATATCCCTATGCCCGGAAACATGAGTTTGCCGCAAGCTATTCAACGGGGAGGCAGTCATGGGCATTTCGTTATGAGGCCGACTTCAAGCATCTGATCGGCAAGAACGACCTCAATATCGAAGTCAATTCCCTTGGTCCCCATCATGTCAGCAACTTCTTCGGAATGGGTAATAACTCCCTCTACGAGAAAGGAAACGACCGGGACATCTCCTATTACCGGAACAGATATGATTACCTGACAGCAGATTTGAGGTTGCGGAGGCAGCTCAGTAATGCCTGGAAAGCAGAGGTCGGACTAAGCTCTGAATATTATACAAGCAAGGCTTCTAATAACCTGGATAAATTCTTCCATAGCTACAACATGCGTTTTCCCGAAGAAGCCATCTATCAGGAACGCCTTTTCGCGGGGTTCTCAGCCGGGTTCACTTTCGACACCCGTCCCGATATGCTGAATCCTTACAAGGGCGCTTACTGGAAAACGCAACTAACAGCAAAAACCCAAATGAACGGAAGTTCCCGATCCTACAGTAGAGTATTTTCAGAAGCAGGCTTCTACCTGGGACTTAAGGATTCAACAATTGTGATGGCCAATAGGATAGGAGGTGGAACCACCCTGGGAAACCCACTCTTCTTCCAGCAAATGAGTCTGGGAGGAGAAAGAAACCTTAGAGGCTTCCGAACCAACCGATTTGTCGGTCAAACAATGCTCTATCATAACCTCGAAATACGCATGAAGGTTCTCAGTTTTACATCCTATCTGCTGCCCGGAACAGTCGGATTGATCGCTTTCAACGACATCGGTCGCGTCTGGATGCCGGCAGAGCAGTCCTCCGAATGGCACGATGGCTACGGCGGCGGCGTCTACATCAGCCCTGCAAACCGCATCCTTATTCAGGGCGTTGTCGGCTTTTCAAAGGAGAGCACTCTTCCCTATATTACGCTTGGCTTCAGCTTCTAAGAAAATAACGGCAATTTGATACGAAATGTAGAAATTATGAAACATAATTTGTGATTTCTTAAAATGATATTACTTCTATTTGTGAGGTACTATAATCGTTAAAAATTAAATCTCTCGTATGCCTTCTACAAATAATTGTTTCGATGACATTTTATTTTTTTGAGCCAAAAACACTACTCTAATACGTGATAATATTTAGTATATTAGTTTATAACTACCAATTGTAAAACCAAATTCAAACAGCCTATGGCAATCAATCCGTTCTGGTTTATTGAGGCATTTTCCCCTGTAAATAGTAAAGCTAAATCATTCTAAATTACAAACCCTATGAGCGCAACCAACATGAATTAGTGTCAACCTATCCACATTTTAAAAATTAACCAATTCTTCAAAATGTACAAACTCCAAACTAATCAAAAGAACCTATGCAAAGAAAATTACTAAGGACATGCCGGCTTGCTGGCATCCGTGTTATGGGTGAACATTGGTACCCAAAACTGCAATCGAAATTATCACTGATGATGATCTTTTTTCTCCTGTCATCAGCGGCATCTGCCCAAACCAATGTATCGGGAAGAGTTACCGATGAAACTAACCAACCGCTGATCGGTGTTACCGTAACAGTGAAGAACGTCAGAGGCGGCACGCAAACTGATGCCAACGGACGGTATACGCTGAGCGTACCCGACGCATCCGCAATTCTGGTGTTCCGCTATATCGGTTACCAGAACCGGGAAGTTACCGTCGGAAGTCAGACGGTTATCAACGTCCAAATGGCCGCAGCAGGGGGTGAGGCGCTCGAAGAAGTTATAGTCGTGGCCTACGGTACCCAAAAGAAAGCGACGATATCCGGGGCCATCAGTAATATCCAGGCGGCAGACATCGTACGTACTCCGGCAGTTGCCGCAACAAGCGCCCTAGTTGGAAAGATCCCAGGTGTAACAGCCCGTACTACTGATTCACGTCCTGGCAATGGTGCAAACCTTCAGATTCGTAATTTGGGAAACCCATTGTATGTAATAGATGGGGTAGCTTACAGTACGAGTAATGGTACAGATGCATTCGGTTATAATACCGGTATCTCCGGAGTAAATGCTTTTAATCAATTAGGTATCGACGACATTGAAAGTATCACCGTTTTGAAAGATGCATCAGCTTCTATCTACGGTTTGGCTGCAGGAAACGGTGTTGTACTCGTTACAACCAAAAAGGGAAAAAAGGGTGTAAAACCGAGTCTTGGTGTTTCAGGTTATTATGGGTTTCAAAATTTTACCCGGTTTCCAAAGCCAGGTAGTGCTGCTCAGTATGTTCGCGGTCGTTTAGAGTCAGAGCAGAATCTGGGTGGTGACCCAGCGTCGCTCTATAATCCTACTGAATATGCTAAGTGGCTGGCTGGTACTGAGCCGGGATATGAGAATAATGACTATTATGATTTTGTTGTTCGTCCTAACGTTCCTCAGTATTATGTTACCGCAAACGCTTCTGGAGGTACAGAGAATTCGACTTATTATTTATCCCTGGGGCATCTGAATCAAGATGCTATGATAAAGGATTTCAATTTTAACAGGACTAATCTGCAGGCGAATATTTCCAGTACCATTCTGAAAGGGTTGACAGTAGGAGCTCAGATAAGTGGTAGAATCGAAGATCGTCATAACGTAGGTGTACCTGGGTTAGACGATTTCTTCAATCCTTTACTGAGTATCGGTAGTATGTGGCCAACAGAAACTGCGTATGCTAACAATAACCCTAATTATATCAATGAAACACATAATGTTAATGTCAACCCAGCTACATATAGAGATGATATAACCGGTTATATTGATAATATCACCAGAGGAGGAAGTGCCAAGTTCAATGCACAATACGACTTTGGGTTCGGCCTGTCAGCGAAGGGTCTGTACTCCTATGATTACAGCAATGAAGATTTTGAAGGATTTGAGTACACTTATGCCGCTTATAAATACGATCCGGCAACGGGCAGCTACAATGACAGGGCTCCCAATGGCGTACTTTACGGAAATCAAAATCCTTGGAGAGAAAGGCACAAAAGGAATGTGATTGCAAAGTTCGCACAATTCCAGTTGAATTATAATAAGCAGATTAAAGATCACTCTATAGCTGCTTTGGTAGCATTTGAGAGGCGAGAATCAACTAACGATTATTTGGCACTTCACTCTGTTCCTCCTAATAATATCATTCCTACTCAAGTTTTCGCCGACCTCGACTATATCGGTGACACACATTATGAGGAAGCTTTTGAGGGATATGCGATGAGGTTAAATTATGACTATAAAAAGAAGTATCTCCTTGAAGCGGTGGCCAGATATGACGGCTCTTTCCTTTACCGATCAGACAGCCGGTTTGGCTTCTTTCCCGGCGTATCCGTAGGATGGCGCATCTCGGAAGAAGGATTCTTTAAGAATATCTTTTCAGATAAGATCAATGAGTTTAAAATTCGTGCGTCTTATGGAGAAACTGGAACCTCACTGCAGGACGTAAACAATGGTGATTACATTGATCCTAGGCCTTTCGATTATCTGGGTGGTTACAATGTTAATGCTGGTAACGCAGTGTTAGATGGAACTTTTTACAACGGGGTTGTTCCAAGGGGACTTCCTATCACAACTCTGTCCTGGTTAACAAATGAAACTTCTAATATTGGTATAGATTTTACCGTATTTAAAAATTTTACGGGTCAGTTCGATTTATTCAGACGCAGACGCTCCGGGTTTCCAGCACGACGCTATGATGTGTTACTGCCAAGTGAAGTCGGATATGTTTTACCACTTGAAAATCTTAACTCTGATATTACCCAAGGTATGGATGGTTTCATAACCTATAGTAATAAAGTGGGTCAGGTTGACATTTCAATCGGAGGAAATGCCACACTTGGAAGAACTAAACAGGATGAGATATATAAAGAACGTTTTGGTAATTCTTTTCAGCAGTACCGTGAAGGAGCGGCTGGTCGTTGGCAAGGCGTGAATTGGGGGCATCATATTATTGGAAGATTCCAAACCGAGCAGGAAATTAATGACCATCCGGTAAATATTGATGGACAGGGGAATACTACCTTACTTCCTGGTGATTTGATTTATGAAGATTTAAACGGTGATGGGATCGTAAACGGAATGGACATGAAGCCAATAGGCTATGCTGAAGGAGCCTTACCTTATTTTAATTATGGTATAAATGGTCGTGTAAGCTATAAAGGGTTCTCATTGGCCTTTGACTTCATGGGAGCAGGAATGCAAACATATTTCAGAGATTGGGAGCTAAAGTATCCATTCCAAAATAACGGTAACTCACCTGCCTATATGTTGGAAGATCGCTGGCACCGTGCGGATCCCTATGATCCGAATAGTGAATGGATTCCTGGGACATACCCTGCTTTAAGAAAGGATAGGACGAATTACTCCGTATTCAGAAGTCCCTTGAGTGGATCAGATCGCAACGATTTCTGGACAACTAACATCCGTTACTTACGACTGAAAAATCTTGAGTTAGGCTATAGTTTTCCTAAAGCCTTGATTCAAAAAGTGAATATTTCAGCACTCCGGATTTACGTAAACGGCTCAAACTTATTTTCTTTCGATAACGTGAAAGATTTTGAGATCGATCCCGAGATTTCAGCTACCAACGGTCTTATTTACCCGCAGCAAAAGATTTACACGTTCGGGTTTAACTTAACACTATAGGAAGGTAATTGCTATGAAAAATTATTCAAAATACTATATCTTAAGCTTAGTGCTTTTCTTAAGCATAAGCGGTTGTAAGAAAGATTTTCTGGAAAGACAGCCAACTACAATTGTAACTGATGAGCAACTATGGAAGGATCCCAAATTGATAACGGGTCTTCTGGCAAATTTTTATGACCGGTTACCTACAGAGATGGGACTTAATGATCAGGCCGGTTCTCAGTGGCGTAATATGGCCAATTATGACGATGCCATGTGGTCGGGAAATTCTAATGAAAACTGGCGAAATAATCTCATCGATTATGGTAGAGACTCATGGAGATTTTATGATTACTTTTTCATTAGAGATATCAATTTGGCTATTGAAAATACCGAAAAATCAGGTAGTGGAACTTTAACCGAAGCTCAAATCACTCAGCTACAAGCAGAATTTCGGTTTATAAGGGCATTTATCTATTTTGAAATGGTAAAGAGAATGGGTGGTGTGCCATTAATTACGGAGCAGCTGATCTATGATTTTAGTGGTGATCCAACTACGTTGCAATATCCGAGAGCAAAGGAGTCAGAGATTTATGACTTTGTAGCTTCCGAGCTTGATGCAATTAAAAACGATATCGGGAACGAAGGAAGTAAAACAAGGGCAAACAAATATACCTGCATGGCCTTAAAAAGCCGCGCCATGCTTTATGCAGGTTCCCTGGCAAAATATAACGCCTTGCTAACTCCGAATGTTGTAACAAGTGGCGGTGAGGTGGGGATTCCTGCATCAATGGCTACCGGATACTTTCAGAAAGCTCTTGAAGCCGCGCAGGAAGTGTTGTCCGGCCCGTATTCATTATATAATTCAAATCCTAATCTGGGTGAAAACTTTTATGAAGCAATTGTAAAGAAGACGAACAATCCGGAGGTGATTTTTGCCAGGGACTTCTTGTCCTCTAAGGCAAAAAAACACTTTTTTACTTATGAGAATATTGCCAGAGGCGTTCGTGAAGATAACTTAAGTTCGTCTAGTATTACACCATCGCTGAATCTGGTTGAAAACTACGAGTATTTGGATGGGAGCGAAGGCACTTTAAAGACCAGGAATGTGGCCAATACTGATTATATATACTATAATAACACTACGGAAATATTTGCAAACAAGGATGCGCGTCTCTATGGTACAGTAGTCTATCCTGGAGCCCCTTTTAGAGGAATAACTGTTGACATGCAAGCCGGAGTAATGGTTTGGAACGCTGCTTCCAATTCCTACGACGTGGTAGAAGGTCCGGATCTTGGGTCTAATCATACAGATGGTAAGCTCCTAATCTCGGCTTCAGGCCCCCATAGGTCAGTTATGGAAGTTTCAAACACTGGTTTTTATATGCGTAAGTATATTGACGCCAATGGTGGTGCTTCGACAAGAGGACTTCAAAGTGATGTATGGTGGGTCTGGTCCCGACTTGGGGAAATTTATTTAAACGCCGCGGAAGCTGCTTTTGAGTTGGGTCAAACAGATGTTGCTTTATCGTATATTAATCCGCTCAGAGCACGTGCAGGATTTCCTGAAAATAGTCTTACGGCTGCTACGCTGACTTTAAATAAAATCCGTAACGAAAGAAGAAACGAATTAGCATTTGAAGATCACCGTCTATGGGATTTAAAACGGTGGAGACAGGCTGATAAAGTTTGGAACGGAGACGCTGCAAATCCAAACGATGTGGTGTATGCACTTTATCCATATCGGGTTGTACGTCCCGGTGATCCGGCAAGAGACGGTAAATATGTATTTGTAAAACTTAGAGCACCTCGCTTCGGTACTCCACGCTTCTTTCAAATATTTAACTACTATTCCCGTATTGATCAGGCGGTTATTAACAATAATCCGAAGATTGTTCAAAACCCTTTCAACTAAGCGAATTATGAAAATTAAACCATTTATATATATCCTGTTGATTAGTGTAATCAGTGGGGCTCTGGGCTGTAAAAAGGATAATTATGACGCACCCGAATCTATGCTCACCGGTAAAGTGGTTTACGAGGGCCAGGCGATCGGAGTAAGAACGAATGAGGTGCAATTGGAACTGTGGCAACATGGTTATGCCCTATTTACCAAGATCCCGGTCTATGTTGCGCCAGATGGCTCGTTCTCGGCGAAGCTATTCGATGGTGACTATAAATTGACTATGGTTCCAGGCGCCGGCCCTTGGTTAGCCCGCACGGATTCTATAGACGTCAAGGTGCAGGGGAATACCGTAGTGGACTTTCCAGTGACACCTTTTACGTTTGTTAGAAGCGCATCCTATCAGCGCAATGGTTCTACGATTACCGCAACAGCAAACTTGCAAACCGTTAGTCAAGCGAACCCTCTGGAATCTGTAAACCTTTATATTTTCAGGACTGCCATGGTTGATAATATCAACAAAACAGCTGAAACAATAGTTCCGGCGGCATCGGTCACAAACCCATCTGCTGTGACTATGAATGTTGCTATCCCCGCTGCTCTTTCTAGTCTCGACGCTGTATATGTAAGAGTGGGTGTTAAGACCGCAGGGGTTGCGGCCCTTGCATTCTCTCCTGCGGAGAAAATCGCATTGAAATAGTAAAACTACAAACCGAATATCGCAGAAGCACTTCTGCAATATTCGGTTTGCCTCATGTAATTAATTGTTTACTTGACGCTTCTGCATTTTTATCTACCTTAGTCTGGCTAACTAACAAAATTTATGAATCAAAACCGCCCTGCCTTACTCATTGAAGTTCCGGGTCCAATTAAATTCCAATGAAAAAAACCTCACTATCACTTCTGATCGCTTTTTTAGGCGTAAACCTGAATGCAAATGCGCAAACCGCTGTGACGATCGACGTCAACACGGGTAGTGCCAAAACTGTTATCAGTAAAGACATTTACGGTCACTTTTCCGAGCACCTCGGACGCTGTATCTACGACGGGTTCTGGGTTGATCCCGCAATGAACGTCCCGAAAAAAGACCGTATCCGCCTCGATATCGTCGATGCGCTCAAAAAGATCAAAGTACCCAACCTGAGATGGCCGGGAGGCTGCTTCGCTGATGAATATCATTGGCGTGACGGTATTGGCCCCCGCGAACAGCGTCCTAAAATGGTGAATACCAACTGGGGCGGAGTCGTTGAAGACAACAGCTTCGGTACACATGAGTTCCTGGAGCTTTGTGCCCTCCTCGAATGTGAACCCTACATAGCCGGAAACGTGGGTAGTGGAACGGTAGAAGAAATGGCGAAATGGGTAGAGTATCTGAATTTTGACGGCGTGAGCCCTATGGCCAATCTTAGAAAAGAGAACGGAAGAGCAGAACCATGGAAAGTCAGCTTCTGGGGCGTAGGTAATGAAAGCTGGGGCTGCGGTGGTAACATGACCCCTGAATACTATGCTGATCTTTACAAGAGATATGCCACCTATGCCCGTAACTATCCGGGTGCGCCACTTAAGAAGATTGCCAGCGGAGCAAATGCCTGGGATGTAAACTGGACAGAGGTGCTCATGAAGAACATCCCGATCCGCGACATGTGGGGGGTATCTTTGCACTACTACACACTGCCTACAGGCAACTGGGGTAAGAAAGGTTCTGCTACAGTATTTGATGAAAAGGAATATTTCCAGACTATGAAAAATGGACTGGCGATGGACAGCCTGGTGAAGAAGCATTCCGAAGTGATGGATAAATATGATCCTCAGAAGAAGGTTGCCCTCGTAGTTGACGAATGGGGAGTATGGACTGATGTAGAGCCCGGAACAAATCCAGGATTTCTATATCAGCAAAATACCATGCGCGACGCACTGATCGCAGGATCTACCCTGAATATTTTCAACAATCACGCCGAAAGGGTAAAAGTAGCCAGTCTTGCTCAAACAGTAAATGTTTTGCAGGCGCTGATCCTGACAGAAAAGGAAAAGATGCTCCTTACACCTACCTACCATGTTTTTGACTTGTATAAAGTTCACATGGATGCCAAGCTGATTCCTCTTAACTTCAAGAGTCCCGATTACGAAGTAGCAGGAAACAAAATCCCGGCAGTCAACGCTTCAGCTTCTGTTGATTCAAATGGTGTGGTGCATATCACCCTCGTTAACCTGGATCCGAAGAAGAAGATCAGCATAAACACTGCCTTGAATGGCCTGAAATGGTCAGGTGTAACCGGACGTATCGTTACATCTTCTAAATTCAACGACTATAACTCCTTTGATAACCCTAATAAAATCGTCGCTGCTCAATTCAAAGGCGCGAAAAAGAACGGTAACCAGTTGAGAGCAGAGCTTCCTCCGCTGTCAGTTGTCGAGTTGGAACTGAAATAAGATAGATATGATTTCAAAGGTAAATAAGTACACAGGATTGCTCGCTATAGGGGCAGTCCTTGCCACCTGTGCAGCGAATACAGCGAGTGCTCAGACTCCGAAGGTATTCACGATCAAAGCAAACGAAGTAAAAGCGGAAGTTGCACCAACGATGTGGGGCCTGTTCTTCGAGGACATTAACCAGGGTGCGGACGGCGGTCTTTATGCCGAACTTGTAAAGAATAGGTCTTTTGAGTTCGATGTTGCCGGAATGGGCTGGAAAGAGATGAAGGATGAGAATGCGGCAGGTAGCGCCCTCTACCAGAACCGTGGTAATGCCAATCCAGCAAACAGGCGGTATGTTCAGTTAAAATCTGAATCCGGCCGTTATGGTCTCGCCAATGAGGGATTCAAGGGGATGGGTATCAAGCAGGGTATGCAATACGACTTCTCCGTTCTGGCACGACAACACGAAGGCAGCTCCGGAAGTCTCCTTGTCGAGCTCGTAGACGAGAAGAACAACGTAATTGGCACCACGAGCGTGAAGCCGACCAGCACAGACTGGGCAAAATATAACGCATCTTTCGTAGCAAAGGCAACCGTTCCAAAAGCAAGCCTCAATATAGTGCTGACCGAAAAAGGTGGTATGGATCTGGACATGATCTCTCTGTTCCCCAAAGACACCTGGAAGGGTAGGAAAGGCGGTCTCCGGGCCGACATGGTACAGCTTCTGGCCGATATGAAGCCCGGGTTCTTTCGATTTCCGGGAGGATGTATCGTTGAAGGACGTACGCTTGATGAACGCTTCCAGTGGAAAAAGACCATTGGAAACCCTGAAGATCGCGAGCTGATCATCAACCGCTGGAACGTAGAGTTCAAACACAGACTTGCACCGGATTACTTCCAGTCTTTCGGCCTCGGCTTCTTTGAGTACTTCCAGCTCTGCGAAGATATAGGTGCTTCTCCTTTGCCTATACTGAACGCAGGTATGGCCTGTCAGTTCAATACAGCGGAAGTAGTTCCTCTCGACGAGCTGCAACCCTATATTCAGGATGCCCTGGATCTGATCGAGTTCGCTAACGGACCTGCAACATCTCCCTGGGGAAAGAAGCGTGCCGAAATGGGACATCCCGAGCCTTTCAATATGACCATGATCGGAGTTGGTAATGAAAACTGGGGGCCGCAGTATATTGAGCGGCTTAAATTATTCACGAAAGCCATCAATGCGAAATATCCGAAGATCAAAATTGTAAACAGCTCGGGTACTGATCCAAGCGGCGACCGGTTTGACTATCTGAATAAAGAACTAAGAGCAATGAACGTCGATATTATCGACGAGCACTATTATCGCGCACCTCAGTGGTTCCTCGATAACGCTGGTCGGTACGACAGTTACGACCGCAAAGGACCGAAGGTATTCGCAGGTGAATATGCTGCTCAGAGCGTCCGCATAGCAAGTCCCGATAACAAAAACAACTGGCACTGCGCCATGTCTGAAGCCGCTTTCATGACCGGCTTGGAGCGTAATGCCGACGTTGTGGTGATGGCATCTTACGCGCCTCTCTTCGCACATGCAGAAGGCTGGCAGTGGACACCGGATCTGATCTGGGTAGATAATCTCCGCTCTTATGGAACGCCTAACTATCAGGTGCAGAAGCTTTTTTCTCTAAACAGAGGAACGCATGTTGTTCCGGTGCTATTGGATAATAAAGCAGTCTCCGGACAGGACGGATATTATGCATCCGCTACAATAGATCGCAAAACCAACGAGCTGATCCTTAAAGTTGTTAACTCAACAGGCAAGAGGCAGAGCGGTGCTTTCGTGATCGACGGAGCGGCTAAAGTACAGGGTAAAGGTTCACTTACAGTCATAAGCAGTGCCGACCTGGAAACCGTCAATTCATTTGAAGCACCAAATGCGATCAGTCCGAAAGTTTCTCAGATCTCTATCAAGAACAAACGCATAAATCTCGATCTGAACCCATACTCCGTAAATATGGTTAAGGTGAAAATTTAAATATCATGAAGAAGCAGATCCTGATTCTGTTCATCTATCTTGTTTCAAGTCTTGCCCTGAGAGGGCAGGGACTTGAAACAGATATCTCTGTCCATGACCCTGTCATGATCAAGGAAAACAACCGGTATTACCTGTTCTGCACAGGACGGGGTATAGCAGTGTGGTCATCTGCCGACGTGAAAAACTGGAAGAGAGAAAAACAGGTGTTCGAGGAAGCCCCTCCCTGGGCAGTGGCAGCGGTGCCGGGGTTCAAAAACCATATCTGGGCACCCGACATCAGCTACTGGAACGGCCAATATTACCTCTATTACTCCATTTCGGCCTTCGGAAAGAACACCTCCGCCATCGGGCTCGTGGTAAACAAAACACTCAATCCAGAAAGCCCCGATTACAAGTGGGTAGACAAAGGGAAGATCATTCAGTCCTATCCCGGCATAACCAACTGGAATGCCATAGACCCGAACCTCATCACAGATAAAAAGAACAATCCATACCTTTCCTTTGGATCCTTTTGGGATGGCCTTAAGCTGGCAAAACTCAGTAAAGACCGTTTGAAAGTTCTTGGCGACACCATAAACCTGCAAACCATCGCCAGCAGGAAAACAAATCCCAACCAGCAGGCAAATCCTCCAGCGGTTGACAATAATCCACCCGATGCCGGTGGAAATGCCATAGAAGCGCCCTTCATTTTTAAGAAAAATGACTATTATTACCTGTTCGCTTCCATCGATTACTGCTGCAAAGGATCAAACAGTACCTACAAGATGATCGTGGGTCGATCCCGCAATTTAACCGGACCGTATTTAGACAAAGAGGGTCGCGATATGAAAACAGCCGGTGGGACACTCCTGATGGCAGGTAACGATGAGTGGCACGGGGTAGGGCACAATGCTGTTTGTCATTTCGATGGCGCCGACTATCTGATCTATCACGGATACGATGCAAAAGATAATGGAAAGCCCAAACTGCAGATTAAAACACTGCAATGGGACAAGCAGGGATGGCCGGAAGTGCAGGGTAATTAAAGTTTAAATAACCAATTCATAATGATTAAAGAGCTAAAGAGATTCGCTTTCTTTTTACTGCTATTTGCCGGTTCATCAGCTGTAGCACAGGTTAAGAGTTTTAAAATATCTAGTCCCAACGAGAAAATCGTCGTTACGTTTAATCTTAGCGGCAGTGGCGAACCCAGTTATACGATCTCCCGGAATAATGTCCAGGCGCTCGAGTCATCGAAACTCGGCCTCGTTCGAACAGACGGCGACTATACCAGAAATCTGAAGCTGACATCTGCGCCGCGCATCGAAGATGTGGCCAGGCAGTATGAGACCCTCGTCGGCAAACGCCGCATCAACAAATACGCGGCTAAGCAACAGGTCTTCCATCTGAGTAACAGTGCCGGTAAAGCCCTGGATATTATTTTCAGCGTATCAAATGATGGGGTAGCCTTCAGATATTATTTCCCCGGGCAATCCGCAGACGTAAAGAAGATCACAAACGAGCTGACTACTTTCAACTTTCCGGAGAGTGCGAAAGGCTGGCTGCAGCCGATGGCCGATGCGCAGACAGGATGGGAGCGCTCAAATCCATCTTATGAAGAAAACTACGAGCAGGGAATCCCTGTCGACAAAAAATCACCTATCCGTGCGGGATGGGTATTTCCCGCGCTGTTTCAGAACGGCGATACATGGGTACTCATTACCGAATCTGCCTCCGAGGGCAACTACGCAGGTACCCGCCTAAAGCCTGATTCACCTTCCGGTGAGTATAGTATCGGTTTCCCTCAGTCGTCTGAAGTATTTGCTCCTCAGGCTGCTCTGTTGCCGGAGTCTAAACTGCCCTGGTACACCCCATGGCGTATCATTGCCCTGGGCAGCCTGAAGACCATCGTAGAATCTACACTTGGTACGGATCTCGCCAAGCCAGCCGCAGACCCGGATCTTTCCTATATCAAGCCCGGCAAATCTGCCTGGAGCTGGGTGCTCATGAAAGACGACTCTACCGTTTACCACGTTCAGAAGCGTTTCGTTGACTATGCCGCGGACATGAATTGGGAGTACTGCCTGGTGGATGCGGAATGGGATAAGCGCATCGGTTATGAAAAGATAGCTGAGCTCTCGGAGTATGCTCAATCAAAAAAGGTAGGATTAATCCTTTGGTATAACTCCGCCGGCGCATGGAATAGCACCCCATACACTCCACGTAATCTGATGCTGACAAGAGAAAGTCGCCGCGCAGAATTCGCCAGGCTTCAGAAGATGGGAATCAAGGGTGTCAAAATCGACTTCTTCGGTGGAGACGGTCAATCCTTTATGCAGTACTATCAGGACATTCTCAGGGACGCAGCCGACCACAAGATTCTCGTGAACTTTCACGGTGCAACCCTTCCGCGGGGAATGCAGGTTACATTTCCAAACCTGATGACGATGGAGTCAATCAAAGGGATGGAATTCCGGACGTTCGCCCAGCAAACAGAAGACATGCAGCCTGCGCATTGCACAACCATTCCATTCACCCGGAACGTGTTTGACCCAATGGACTACACTCCGATGGTACTCCATAAGATCCCGAATATCAAACGCAAAACAAGTAACGGGTTCGAGCTGGCGCTTCCCATATTATTTACCTCAGGGATTCAGCACATGGCAGAAACGCCTGAAGGCATGGCCCATGTGCCAGATTACGTAAAGCAACACCTTAGGAGCCTTCCCTCTACATGGGATGACGTTCGCTTTATAGATGGCTTCCCGGGCAAGCGTGCGGTGATCGCGCGGAAGTCAGGAAACAAATGGTATGTAGCCGGAATAAACGGAGAGAGTACTGAAAAAGAATTGACACTGGATCTTTCTTTCATTCCCGGAAAAGGGAAAATGATCACTGACGGGAAAGAAGAGTTTTCATTTGCGCAGGCAGATGTTGTACCATCGCGCACTACAAGCGTAAAGGTAAAAGGGGCTGGTGGTTTCGTCATGATTTTTGAATAGTGAAATTCCAAAACGAGGTAATGAGGAGTCAATTGATCGGAAATTTATATCAGGAAAATAAATTGAATCATTTTAAGGCTCTAGAAGGCTCAAATTTCAAAAGAGGACATACGAACCAGCTGCAGGATAACGATCGCGGCGGGCGACTTTTAAATGTCTTTTATGGTCTTAAACTGCTAAAGTATCTAAGTCTGGTTGTTGCCGCGATCATAGCAAGCACGCTGACAGCCTCTGCGCAGACGATAAACTCTTCAGATAAAGTCAAGCTCAGCTACGTCGGAGAAGGTTGGGCAAACAACTCTGTAAATGCGGTGATCTTTCGAAAGAATTCCCTGGTCACCTGGCGTGATACGCAGTTCGTCGCCTATTACGATAAAGACATGAGGGTGGTTCTTGGCAAACGTCGCCTGGGCGAAAACCACTGGACCATCCGGCAGACACAGCATAATGGCAATGCCGCAGACGCCCATAATTCCATCAGTATCATGGTAGACGGAGACGGTTATCTGCACATGTCCTGGGATCACCATGGTCATGCTCTTCGCTATTGCCGAAGTATAGCTCCCGGCTCCCTGGAATTAACTGAAAAAATGCCTATGACCGGCAAGGTTGAGCAGAGCGTAACCTACCCGGAGTTCTACAAACTGGCCGATGGCAACCTCCTGTTCCTCTACCGCAATGGTGCTTCAGGGAGAGGCGACCTGGTGATCAATCGGTACGAAAAAGCTACGAAGACCTGGACACAGCTACACCAGAGTCTGATTGACGGTGAGGGAAAACGCAACGCCTATTGCCAGTCGTCTATCGATCAAAACGGTGTTCTTCATATCTCCTGGGTCTGGAGGGAATCACCTGATGTTGCCAGCAATCACGATATGGCGTACGCACGCTCCACCGACGGCGGACGTACCTGGGAGAAGTCGACCGGTGAAAAGTATAAAATTCCAATAAACATGGAATCAGCTGAATATGCTTGTCTAATTCCACAAAAAAGTGAGCTGATTAACCAAACCTCCATGACTAACGACAAAGCAGGCAATCCGTACATCGCCACCTACTGGAGGGACTCTGCGTCGACGGTTCCACAGTATCGGATTATTTATCATGACGGCAAAAAGTGGGAAACGATATCTCCTTCATTCCGCAAAACTCCGTTTAGTCTGAGCGGAGCAGGAACAAAAGCGATTCCGATCTCCAGGCCTCAGATAATGGTGACGGGTGCCGGCAAGGAGGCGTCTATCCTCATGATTTTCAGGGATGAGGAGCGAGGAAGCAAGGTGTCTGCATTGACAATATCGAATCTCAGAAGGAAGATTTGGAAGGTCAGCGATCTTACGGAAAGTTCAGTCGGCTCCTGGGAACCAACTTTTGATACAGAACTCTGGCAACAAAAAAAGGTTCTTAACCTTTTTCTTCAAAATGTGCAGCAAGTGGACGGGGAGGGTAAGGCAGATATAGGTGCGCAGCCAGTCTATGTTCTTGAGTTTGATACTCATGAAAAGCGTTAGGTAAAAGTTAATTCAATTGTTGATATTAAATTGTATAAGTTCTTGATTATTTGCATAATATTATATTGACTATGACAGGATGGCATAGTCAATATGTAGCGGTATAAATAACCTACTCAGGTCTACTCTCCATATGTCTAGTCTCCACAGGTGCTTATTTTGTTTTTTCACACGAGCTACTAGAAATCGGGCGATTAAAGTCCATAATATCAAATGCCCCCCTGAATTTGGCCATTTACACCCCTCTGAAAGTCGCTCCTAATTACGAACTTGGACTCGACCAAAATACCTGATTCTATGAAAGAGTTCCTGCGCATAATCCACCTTACATTTTTCACACTACTTCTGCTTACAATTCTTACACCAGCAAGTGCCCAAAATTTAAACCAGTTTACCCCAGGCGTCGTCTGGAAAGACACACAAGGAGAAGTCATCAATGCTCACGGCGGAGGCCTGCTTTATTCCAAAGGAACTTACTATTGGTTTGGAGAAAAACGTGGTCAGCGTGCGTCCGAAGGAGTGAACGTTTATTCCTCTAAGGACCTGTATAACTGGAAAGCCGAAGGCCTCGCCCTGGCACCCGAAGAATCGCCCGAAAGCGATATCACCAAAGGCTGTCTGATGGAGCGCCCTAAAGTGATCTACAACGAAAAAACAGGAAAGTACGTTATGTGGTTCCATCTGGAACTGAAAGGCCAGGGATATGACGCCGCACGTGCAGCAGTAGCTATCAGCAACAATCCTACCGGGCCCTTCAAATTCCTGAAAAGCTTCAGGCCAAACGGGAATATGTCAAGAGATATGACCTTGTTTGTTGATAAAGACAAATCTGCTTATCACATCTATTCTTCCAGGGACAACTATGACTTGCGTATCGCAAAGTTGACCGACGATTATCAGAGCCCTACCACAGAGGACAAGTTGCTGTTCAGCCAGCACCGCGAAGCTCCGGCGATTTTCAGACATAACGACCTTTACTACATGGTTACCAGCGGCTGCACCGGATGGGCACCCAATAAAGCAAGTGTGCATGTCGCATCCTCTCTATGGGGGCCTTGGAAAGACCAAGGAGATCCAATGCATGGTCCCGATGCAGCTACAACCTTTGGCGGCCAGTCTACCTTCATTTTACCCGTTCCCGGAAAGAAGAATAAGTTCATATTCATGGCTGATAAATGGAATCCGAAAGATTTGAAAGACAGCCGTTACCTCTGGCTTCCTGCCGAAGTCAAAGACGGAAAGCTTAGTATTACATGGTACGATAACTGGAAATTGTAAATACTGTCCGGATATTAATATCTTGCCTAAGGCTTAACCTGCAAAACCAAATTCAATGAAATTCAAAGTCCTATTCTTCCTGGCTTTCGGCCTGCTTCTGAACCCTGCACTTCAGGCCCAAACCAGGAAAGCCGCTGCAACTGACGACAGAAAGTTCTGGCTCAGCCATCTTGATCGCGTATCGCGCCCTGTTCTGGAGAACCTGGCTGCCGACAAACTGAAACAAAACATGCTGGTGGTGCTATCCGACCGCATCGATAACAAAACTCAACGCACCAAAGTAGCCTATCTTGAAGCCTTCGGAAGAACACTTAGCGGCATAGGCCCCTGGCTGAACGCCGAAGGCGGTAGCAAGGAAGAGCAGGCATTGCGTAACCAGTATCGCCAGTGGACACTCAAAGCAATTGCCAACGCGGTTAACCCTTCAGCGAAAGATTATATGCAATGGGAAGGCGGGCAACCGCTGGTCGACGCCTCTTTCTTTGCACTGGGACTCATCCGCTGTCCCTGGCTATGGGAGCACCTGGATAAGCAGGTTCAGCAGCAGGTTCACACGGCGTTGCTTGCCACACGCAAGACCGTCCCCGTTTATACCAACTGGATCCTCTTTTCAGGAATGATCGAAGCTTTTTTCTGTAAGTACGGAATGGATTATGACGACGTCAGGATAGAGTATAGCATCCGGGAGTTTGCCGAGCACTGGTATACCGGTGATGGCATGTACTCAGACGGAATGCAGTTCAGCCTCGATTACTATAACAGCTACGTCATACAGCCATATATGTCAGCCATTCTCGAGGTCATCAACCAGAAGAACGGTCGCTATAACTGGTATAAAGCAGATTTTACCAAGATCACTCAGCGTTATGCGGAATTGCAGGAACGCTTCATCAATGCCGATGGTAGCTTTCCTGTCACCGGTCGCTCCATTACGTACAGAGGAGGAGCGTTCCACCATCTGGCAGACATGGCGTACCGTAAAGGCTTGCCAAACTCACTCAAGCCTGCTCAGGTCAGGGGAGCTTTAACAGCCGTTATCCGAAAAACGTTCGAGAAACAAGACTCGTTTACCAAAGACGGCTGGCTGACCATAGGATTATATGGAAACCAACCTCAGCTCGGAGACTTTTACATCACCACCGGAAGCCTGTATCTTTGCGCGGATATCCTGCTCCCTCTTGGCCTGTCTCCGGAAGATGAGTTCTGGTCAGCCAAGCCAGAGCTGTGGACTTCAGCCAAGGTATGGAGCGGTCAGGATGTCCCTGCCGACCATGCGCTTCACTTAAAATAACAGGACAACCAGCCATAACCACGAAAGGTGGGAAACCACCTGATGTTAATTATAACAATGAGACCATGAATAAACTTGTATTAAACGTCAGTGCAGTCCTTCTGCTATTGATGAGCTCCTGTGCTGCAAAAAGAAGCAGCCAGTCGTCCGTCGCCAGCTCTAAGACCGATGTGTTGGAAATCATCAACAGAGTAAACCGCTATTGGCAAAGCACACACCCTCAGCCGGGCAATGCCTTTTGGCATGTAGCCGCTTATCATACCGGCAATATGGAGGCATACGCCATCACACGAAATGAAGACTACCGCAAGTATTCCGAAGACTGGGCTGAAGCAAACCAGTGGAAGGGGGCAAAGTCAGACAACAGAGCCGAATGGAAGTACAGTTACGGCGAGAAGGATGACTATGTATTGTTTGGCGACTGGCAGATCTGTTTCCAGACCTATATCGACCTGTATAAGCTCGACAAAGATCCGAAAAAGATTGCCAGAGCTATCGAGGTGATGGAATACCAGATGAGTACTCCTAACAAAGATTACTGGTGGTGGGCCGACGGCCTGTATATGGTTATGCCGGTTATGACCAAGCTCCACCAGCTGACCGGTAATAAGCAATACCTGGAAAAGCTCCATGAATACTTTATCTATGCCAATAGCATCATGTATGACGCCGATGAAAAGCTTTATTACAGAGACGCAAAATATGTGTATCCGAAGCATAAAAGCGCGAGTGGTAAAAAGGATTTCTGGGCAAGAGGCGACGGATGGGTGATAGCAGGACTCGCTAAGGTGCTCAAAGATCTGCCGGAAAACGATCCGCACAGGAACGAATACATCACCAAGTTCAAGGGCATGGCCGAAGCAGTTAAAAGCTCCCAGCAGCCGGAAGGTTACTGGACAAGAAGTATGCTCGACCCCGCTCACGCACCCGGACCGGAAACCAGCGGAACAGCCTTCTTCACCTACGGCCTTCTATGGGGAATCAATAACGGCTTGCTGGATCACCAGGAGTATATGCCGGTGGTCAACAAGGCATGGAAATACCTCAGCACTCAGGCCTTGCAGGCTGATGGTAAGATAGGCTTTGTTCAGCCGATCGGCGAGAGAGCCATTCCAGGTCAGGTTGTCGATAAAAACTCAACATCAGACTTTGGAGTCGGCGCTTTCCTGCTTGCCGCATCAGAGATGTACAGGTATCTCAATAATGCCAACGTCCCTTCGGCAGTGCTGCCCGGAGTGTATGCCGATCCTCATATCGCCGCTTTCGGCAACAAGTTTTACCTCTACCCAACTACAGATGGTACCGAAGGCTGGATGTCGGACTACTTTACCTGTTGGTCATCTTCAGATATGGTTAAATGGAAGAATGAGGGCACAATCCTCAACCTCAAGAAAGACCTCGGATGGGCTACAGAACGTGCCTGGGCTCCAGCAATCGCTGCGAAGAATGGCAAATACTACTATTATTATTCTGCAGATGTAAATATCGGGGTTGCGGTAGCAGATAAACCAATGGGGCCATTTACTGATCCCTTAGGAAAGCCCCTCGTTCCAAGGGCTGCGTTCAAAGGGCAGATGATCGACCCGATGGTGTTCGTCGATGACGACGGCTCAGCTTACCTGTATTTTGGACAGGGAAGCTGCCATGTGGTTAAACTAAATGACGATATGATCTCTTTTGACATCTCACAGGTGAAAAGCTTCAAACCTGAAGGTTATAATGAAGGTGCATTTGTGTTCAAAAGAAACTCTAAGTATTACCTGATGTGGTCAGAGTATGATACGCGTGATCCTCGCTATTCTGTTGCTTATGCGACGGCAGACTCACCTATGGGACCTTTTGTTAAAGCCAGCCGGAATCCGGTACTTAAAGGTGAAGGAATTGTAAAAGGAGCAGGGCATCATTCAGTAGTGCAGGTGCCAGGAAAAGATGAGTGGTACATCGCTTATCACCGGTTTAAGATTCCGGGAGGTAACGGTTACAACCGTGAGACATGCATTTCTCCTATGCGCTTCGACGATAAAGGCGCGATTCTGCCGGTGGATGTTTTTGAAGAACTTAAGCCTGTTCGTATCCGTCCTTAATTATATTTTTAAATAGTAAAGGGCATGTTTGCATGCCCTTTACTATTTACCCGTTTTTCTCAGAGAAATCTTTGTCCTCTGAATTCTTTTTCGCTTCAACGTTCTCATCCTCGTCTTTGAGGATTTCCTGTGCCAGCGGCGTTAATTCTGTATTCTCTCCGATGGTATCATCACCTGAATCCGTTGTGTCATTTCTGCTTTCTTCAGATCCGGTATTTTCTTCCGGCAGTTCATTTTTATTGATTTCCTGATTTTCCATAGCTAGTAAGTTATTCCACTATAAAAGTAAATCGGGCGCGTAATTGTTTGCCTGAATTGCTTTTCTTGTTTGTGTAAACCTATCGGGATATGCTGTGTTGTAATGATAACGAATTCAGAATGTTAAACTTAAAATAACGGTATGGCAAAGTATTCAAAAAAGGCTGGAGAAAAGGTAGAGGAAACTATGCACGAAATGAAGGAAGGTAAGCTGAAGACCGGGACCGGGAAGAAGGTCACCTCTAAAAAGCAGGCTATTGCAATTGGTTTGTCGGAAGCAAAGAAGGAAGGGGCGAAGGTGCCCAACAAGAAATAAGCTTCATGACGGGATAGCACCCCAGTTTATCTGTTGCTATGTAGCAGCTATCTCGAGTGCATAGTAAGTCCATGTTTTGTAATGAAAACATGGACTTACTAGCTACTGGCTTTTGGTTGTTTAAACCTTTGCAGGCTCTTTTATCTGAGTCGGATCAGACTGAGAAGGGATTAGAGATAATCTGTTTTGCTTACCTGTATTTTTCGGATCCTTGGGATTTTCAGCACATTTTGTCAAAAACGTCCTTAGTGATATCAAGAACTATATTGGTGTTATAACGCTGAAAATAAGTTATTTATTTCTTTGATTTTTCTTTTGAGCCACTTAGATTTGGCTTCCGGAGGCTGTACAATTAACAGAAAATATCAGTACTTATCATGGCAATTATCGATAACAAAGGCATCATCAGAGGAGCAGTAGGACCAAGCGTTTTTCGCCATAGCCGCGGCAAGAACATCGTCCAATCCAAGCCCGGCAAATACAAGCAAACCGCCGCCAGCATCGCCAGTTCCGCGGAGTTCGGACTGATCAACTCTTCGGCTGCCATTATCCGTCATGCCTTTGAACCTGCTTATCGCTATTACGACGGCCGTGCAGTAGGTCGCATGACTTCTGCTGTGGGTCGGAGTGTGAGGAGTGCTGCAGGCACCATCCGCGGTCAGCGGGATCTGCATGACGGGGATCTGAGCTGCCTTTTGGGTACGGAGTTCAACAAGAACAGCCTCTTAAAGGATGTGCTGCCGGTGCAGCCGCCGATCTCCCGGGATAATAGCGGGGCGGTAGTGGTGCAGATGCCTGCTTTGAATATGAAAACCGACCTGAAGCTTCCCAGGGAGCTTATGTACAAAGGGTATAAGCTAAGAGTACGCTTCTTATTAGTGGCTTTCAACTTCCGGGAAAGCTACTATGAATTTATTGATAGTCAGGAGCTGGAATACCTTTTGCACCAGAATGCCGGGGCACAGGATCTCAGATTAGATGGTGACATTCCACAAGGTTGTATGCTGCTGCTGAGCATGTCGCTTTCCTTATACGGCTGCCATGCGCTGGATGAAGGGTTTGTACTGCTGAACAGCAAGGCTTTTAGTCCCGCAGCTCTCGTTGCCGCCTGGCAGGAACCGGGAATTATTCCGCTGGAAAAGGCGTTAAAAGGTGATATTTCGCCAGAAGAGCAGAGAGGGCGGATGTTCATAGATTATGCAGGAAACCGGTTGCTGGCAGGGCTACAGAAACGCATTGAGCATAAAGCAAGGGCAGGAACGGCGAAACTATTAGCCGAAAAGATGCGGCAGAACCGGAATGTTCCGCTACAGCCTGAACAGGATCATCATACTGACATCGTTAAGGGTAAGAGGATAAGATTTGTAAGGTATGAGAAGTAAGTGGTTGATTAGTTCATAGCTGAACGTTTATTACCTACTTCATATTCCTTAATCAAAGCTCCAACTGGAATGCGTAAAAGTTGACTGAACTTACGTATCATAGCTAATGATAGCGTTTGTTTGTAGTTTAACACCTTACTCACAGTTCCTTTGTCGCCATATTCTTTTGCCAGGTCTGAAGATCTGTATCCGAATTCTTTCATTCTGATCTTGATCAACTCTACTGGATCTACTTCAGGTAGATCTACATGTTTTTCTTCATACCCGGAAATAAGATGCGCCAATAAAAGCTTTTCTTTATGTTCCTCAGAGCCTCTAGGTGCACACTTTACTTCCTCATATCTGGCAGTAACTTTATCATAGTCCTGCTCTGATTCAATCAAAAACCACTGAGAGTTTGTAGCCATTTGTCTATCTCCTTAAAACTAGATCACTAATCCGATCATATCGTTTTAGCATCCACTCTATCGTACTCTTCATGAGTGCCAATAAACCGGATTACAATAATATTTAAAGTTGATGAATGCCAAAATAAGCAATTACTATTTTTCTATAATGATAATCTCATTGACACTGGGTATTGACACGGCCTTATCGTTATTAATCTTTACACTATTAATGTATGGCAACGGACAAGGAGGGTCCTCGCTGTAAGCTATAGTGTATACAAGAACATCTGTTTGCAGGTTTTTAATCTTGATCATACAAGTATCGCTTTCCTTACGAGGGGTATTAAATGAGAAATACTTCTTACCATCAACGCGTGTCAGAACTCTTGGGACGACCGAATCTAATTGATCAGGAGCCTTTTTAAAAAACACTTTCAAGTCGGTCGCCTGGTATAATGGGTTTTCTGAAAAGAACAAATCCGCACCGTTTGATTGATTTACGATGTTGAATTTCAGCGACGGCGGCCCGATGTAGTACAGCGAACAATCGTAGCTTATCTTTTCATTTTTTGAACACGCAACTAATAAGACAAGGGTACAAAAAGTACACAACTTTATCGATAACTTTTTCATAGATAGGTTTTTATATAGGATCATGCAAGGTTTACGAGCAGAAATATGTTTCTGCTACATAATTGATCCATATTTATAAAAACCTCCTAACCACGCGCGGTATCGAAGACATACCTATACCGCTGCTGAACCCATGCGAAAGTCCCGAACAGAATCCCTGAGTACACTAAGTTGCCAAGCAAGGTTCCTTTTAAGAAAGGAATGCCTGCGACGTAGCAGCTGATAAGACCGGCAAAGTTTTGCGGATATGCGCCACTCAGCCAAACGGCAAAATTGGTGATCAGGAAGAATAGTGCTGTAGCCATTAAGCTGGCGCCGATCACACGCGTAATGTTCACTTTTTTCAACATAAACATTCCGACCAGGCTTATCAGCACATAGCTTCCGTATTGCCAGTAAAAACCAGGATAGAACCAGGTAAAGGAAGTGAAATATTCAGCATAGATCACATTGTTGATTAAAAGGTCGCTCAGCCAGGTTGCTGCAATGGGAATGAGGCAGATCTGCCATGTCTTCTTGAAATATGCAGCGCCAAATAAACCGATTGCCGCTAACGGCGAGAAGTTAGGTAATTGGGGAATTAGTCGGCAACAGGCTGCTAATACAATTAGCAGCAGCAACAGGGGAGTTCTTAAATTGATTTTCTGTGAAGTGTTCATATTTTTTTTATAAGTGAATTTGGTTGAGTTGTTGATCAGAGGCGATGCTTAAATGAATAACCGATCCATAGCTTAGGTTGAGCCTGAAGCTGTTTTCGAGCGGCAGATTCAGAGCAATACTGATCAGGCTGCGTATATTGCCCGCATGTGTAACGACGCCTACATTTTGGCTTTTTTGTTCCAGTAGCTTATTTATAAATTGAGTTGTGCGCTGATGCAGAGCGATGTAGTTTTCTCCTCCAGGTACATACTCATGCACGAAATCTGCCATCCAGTTATTTAGTGGTTCAGGAGCGATCTCTTCCCAGGGCTGCATTTCCCATTCGCCAAAATTCATTTCCAGAAGCAGATCGTCCTGGATTACATCAGGCGACAAGGTTTGGGCTACATGTAAACATCTGCTGAGCGGACTGCTGTAAACGCTATCCAGCTGGCTTGGGATCTTACTGCGGATCAGTTGGCATTCTTTGTCAAACAAATCCATGTTGAGAAGAATATCGGATTGTCCGTAGCAAATTCCTTTTGCAATTGCAGGTGTGGTATGGCGGATTAAATAAACTTCCATAGGCCGAGGCAGTATAAAAGGATAAGTACAAATGCCAGCTGCTGGGTTGCGCCCAGACAATCGCCGGTATATCCGCCAATCCATTTCTGGAAATAAGACGAGAGATAACTTTTCAGGAGATAGAGCGGAAACATCACAAGCAAAATAGCATAATGCTGAAAGATGGCAAACGCGGGGAGTAGCCAGAATATGCAGATGAGGAAGTCTTGAAGGGAGAGCTGCTTGGCCAGCGGTTTAACCTTGCTGCTGGCATCCGCACGAGCATACTCATGGCTGCGCATGATCATGACCGCTGTAAAGCGGCTGCCGACATGGGCCAGGATGACGGACTTGACACAATAAAGCAGGTTGACTTCCAGTAAGCTGGTCAGCGCAAAGACTTTAAACAAGAATAAGAGGATGGTTCCAATAACGCCATAGGCACCGACGCGACTATCTTTCATGATATCGAGAATGCGTTCTGAGGTCCAGCCTCCACCGAAGCCGTCACAAACATCAGCAAAGCCATCTTCATGGAACGCACCGGTCATAAGGACGCCGACAGATAGCGCCAGCAAAACAGATATCGACGGAGGAAAGACAAAATGACCGGCATAGATAATGACTGCAGTAACCAGCCCAACGATCCAACCAATAAGGGGGAAATAGCGGGTTGCCTTATTCAGGTATTCTTCTGAATGATCTACCCATGAAGGGCAGGGGATGCGGGTGTAAAACATGACCGCCGTAAAAAATACTTGAAGCTCGTATCTCATTGTTCTGATGATTTTTGTGAAACGCCCGCTGATTCAAAGCTGGCCATCTCTTCAAGAAAGCGGACAGCGCTTTCGATGAGCGGGTAGGCCATGGCGCATCCGGTACCTTCTCCTACACGCATGGATAAATGGAGAAGTGGTTGTGCATCGAGATAATGCAGCAGCTTTCTATGTCCGCGCTCGTCACTCTGGTGGCAAAAGATTGCGTTTTTAGTGATCTCCGGGTTAATGCTTCGGGCACAGAGGTAGGCTACGCTGGCGATAAATCCATCTACCAGGATAATCATCTGAAGTTGCTGAGCTTTTAGCATACCACCGCAGATCTGTGCGATTTCGAAACCTCCAAAACAGCGCAGTGCTTGTAAGGCGTCCGTTGGTGCAGGGTGATTGGCTTTTGCCTGTTCCAGAATATGGAGCTTGTTTGCCAGCTGCTCGTCACTGAGTCCGGTGCCTTTCCCGACGCAATCGGCTAGCGGAAGACCGGTAAGGCAACTCATCAGCAAACTTGCTGATGAGGTATTGCCTATGCCCATTTCGCCGAAGCCAATGATGTTGCAACCTTTTTCAGCCTGCTGTTGGACCAGTGCTTCTGACCGTTCAAAGCAATATTGCAGTTGTTCTCCAGTCATTGCCTCCTCATGAAGAAAGTTTCGGGTGCCCATTCCGGCTTTTGCATTAATCAAGGGAGTGCCGGGACTGAATTCGAAGTTTACACCTGCATCAATTATGTGGAGTTCAATACTATGTTGTCTGCAAAAGACATTAATGGCAGCTCCTCCCTGGAGGAAGTTCTGTACCATCTGTATGGTTACTTCGGCGGGGTAAGCACTGACACCGGAAGTAGCTATTCCATGATCAGCGGCAAAAGTTAAAATCGACGGATGGCTCAACCTTGGATTAATACTGTTTTGTAGCAGACCAATTTGTAAAGCCAGCGTTTCGAGCCTCCCCAAAGCACCCAGAGGTTTTGTCTTAAGATCTATCTTTTGCTGAAGTTTTTCCATACCTGAGTGTTTGCACAGCAAGGGGTATAGACGGCAAATGGAAATACACACGGCATCTTCACTCCAGCTTCAATCCCCGAAAGCTATGAATTCTATAATGCAATGGCAGGTATTCTGACTTACTCCCTTCGGTATGGTCTTCCCGTTCAAAAATAATGAACAGTGACGCTAAGAATATACCTTAGTTTAAATGGAGCTTACAGCTACGGGATAGTTCCGGATTTACACCGGATTCCCTTTTAATCCTTCCTGATCATTCAGGAAAGAAACCGAAAGCAGGGCAAAGATATTATAAAATGGTTCGGTTTGTAGAAAAAGTAAGAATTATGAAGCGTGTCGAAATTGACTGACGACACGTAAGAACGATTATTACTTACATTTGTAAGAACGCTGTTTACAGCAACACGATTCGATTTTATTTCATTATGATGGAAAATAGCAACTTAATACAGCAATTGGATTTTATTAAGGAGATTGACAAATTAAAATACATCCAGCGCAGAACTAAACTTCTTAATAGTGAGAGGCACGAGAATGACGCAGAGCATAGTTGGCATTTGGCTATGATGACCATTGTTTTAGCGGAGCACTCGAATAAACCAATTGATGTGCTTAAGGTTCTAAAGATGGTTTTAATTCATGATATTGTAGAAATTGACGCCGGTGACACGTTTATCTATGACACTGCAAAGAGTCATGATAATACAGAAGAAGAGCTTATAGCGGCTAAAAGGATCTTTGGACTTTTGCCAGATGAACAGGCAGAGGATTTTATAGCGATTTGGAGCGAGTTTGAGGAGGGGGTTTCTGAAGAGGCAAAATTTGCAAGGTCTATGGACAGGCTTGAACCACTACTGCAAAATACCTCAAATAATGGTGGGACCTGGACTGAATTCAATGTCGGCTACGAGCAGGTTTATAATAAGAAGAAAGTTATCAACAACGGTTCTTCCTCGATTTGGAGTTATGCTGAGAACTTGATAAACGAAAGTGTTGAGAAGGGAATTCTGAAAAGATGATAATCAACTGTAAGCACCCTCTAATATTGTCTTTACAGCAGCTTTAATACGGTCCATTCCCTGCTCGCTATTAATGTCGATTTCGCAGAAAAGTCCGTTGTCAGTCTTAGCGTGAAGCACGAGGTAATAAATGCCTGCAACAAGTATAGCCGCAGTTGCCCTTAAATCTACTTGTCTGCCCTCCAGTTCTTTATCAGAAAGGGCAAAGAAGCTGGCGCTCATTTTCTCCCTTTCGGTGCATACCTGTTTCATAATATCTGTTTGCTCACTGAGTTGCCAGACTATGATTTTCTGCATTTCTGGATTACTATAGAAGTAATCCAGTTGGTTTAGAAGCACTGACTCTAATATTTCACGCGTCTTTTCACCTTTATTGTGCTTCATTAGCTCAGAGGCATCCCCGGTAGCGGCCAACCAATAATCTTTGCTTTTTATATACGTTTCAACCAAATTGTTAACGGATCCAAAATACAGGGATATTAGTTTTCTATCCAGTCCGGCGACCCTGGCAATATTAGTTGGAGTAAGTCCAGTGTAGCCCACCGTTTGAATGACTTCGCCAACGGCGCCAATCAGCTTTCCCATCGACCGTTGCTTATCGTTAATTTCTCCCTGATATTTCTTTCTCATTCAACTACTATTTGCTCCGGTAAAAATACTCATAATAAGATTCAGCTGATCACAGAACTAAAATTCTCAACTATGGGAATATTGTATAACTTAGAGTTCCGTTAACCTCTAATAAAAGATAAGCCATGCATAAAATAGTTTTTTTTCTTATTGCCTTCGTTCTTGTCTCCTGTTCCAAAGATGAGTTTAATCCCTCAGATCCAAAAAACGGGCAGAAGGCAGAACTATTTGTAGACCATTATCGCGATGTTCGTAACCAAATGATCTTTCTTTTGCCTAACAGAGAGCCGTCTCCATTGTCTTTAGGAGGATTTGAGGAAAGAGAACTGGGTTATACATATAAAGTGGAGGCGAAAGTGTACATATCTCCTCAACCCGTGATGGATGATGGTGTTAACAGTTGGTTTGAATATACAGAAGTCATCAGTAAGGAGAGGTATACCGGTACGGAATCTTTTGAAATCGGGCTTGTGTATCCGATGGGATTTGGAAGTGGGGGTGGACTGGCTGTGACGAAAGAAGGCGACCAGTTTGAATATGGCGGAGGTGGAAATCTCAGACCTGCCAATGCGGAAATCAAACAGCAGCTGGAAGACTTCATATCGAAACAGAAGGAGATTGGAAGTTCGGAAGAATACAGCGAATATCGTGAATACATGAGTAAGCTAGCTTTAAGGGCCGTTGTGAGCCATGACCCGGAAAATAGGGGAAGCGGATATTTAGTACATGAAATTAAGTTTAACAAATAAAGTTCCAACGCAACCTACAAAGCTAAAACAATGAATTATGAAATTTGCGGCAACTCTTTTATTATCATTTATGACCTGTCTGTTTGCAGCTTGCAATTCAGATGATCAACTCGCAACCCCGGAGTTGCCTGAGCAAATACAGAAGTTGGAGCTTTCCGTTGGCCCGGTGGTGCAAACCGAGGAAGTAGATCTGGAGTTTGATATCCTAAATGGAAATGGAGGATATACTGTCGGCGTATCAAGTGAAGAGGATGCTAAAGTAAGTGTTGATGGAAACAAGGTAAAGGTTAACCTGCTGCGCAATAATGTAAGTATAACGGTTATCGACGAAAAGGAGCAAAGTACATCCCTGTTGATTTATTCCTCCGCAAAGTCTTTAACACCGCATAACTACGGAATATTCATTGAAAGCGGCGATACCTATACAATGAAAGATATTGCTTTTGGCTCGGGCGGATACAGTATCCATAAAATTAAGGGTACTTCAGCAGATGTAGATGTGACTGAAAATGACCACATAAAAGTGTCGGGGCTACAACCAGGGAATTCCTACTACAAAATTATAGATAAAAGAGGTACAAGCGCCGCTTTTGACGTTATGGTTACCTCTTCTTTCCACTTAACCAGTAACCGCCTGGAAGTTACAGCAGTGAACGATCAAACAGCTTCCGTTTGGTTGAAATGGGGTGAGGGTGATTGGAAAATCGTGCGGAGCATCTTATCTCCGGCAATTGAGAAAGCAACCCTAATGGAGAAGGCTGATATTGATAAAAAATACGATATTTTATCAATAGTTACTGCTAAAAATGAGGTTAAGGGTGTTGCTACGATCTGGCTTAAGGATAAAGCAGGGAATGATGCTGTTGTAACGGTAAGGGTAGAATAATTTTATTGCGGTGGATGTTTTTCTGTATGCAGAGAAAATCTACTGCTGCGCTGAAATCTTCGGTGTTAATATCAGGCGATGCAACGTGACGAGGTTCTCCCTCGCTTTCTCCTGTAAAAGACGGGTCGAAAGCTAATGCCGCAAAACCACGCTCTCCCATTTGATTTGCGTACAATCCCGATGACTGTTCTTTTACAGCCCCGAAAGAACCGCTAATTGCAATAGCCGCCAAAGGCTCATTACCGTGGCCTTTTGGAAGGTATAAATCGCCTGTAAGGGTAATACCGTAACGGCTTTTAAAGTGTGCTTTTTGACGGGTAACTTTATCACTTAATTTAAAAGTGTATTGCTCTGTGCCATCTGCTGTGTTCATCTTATTTACATTTTGATTGTCCGATTTTTTATTCTGTGTACAGGCTTGCCCTAGAAGTATAAGGGCTGCAATTGCTATGATTGATAATTGGTTCATTTTATTGAGCAGCTTTATTTACTTCTGCAAATTCTTCATCAGTTACAGATTGTAACCAGGTTACCTGTACATCATCTTTATAATTAGTAATAGCGATGTGTACCATCTTTTCAGATGCCGTTGCGCCGTGCCAATGCTCTACATTTTCAGGAATGTTTATGACATCTCCTCTTCTGATGGTTCGTGCAGGTTTGCCTTTTTCCTGATAGAAACCCTTTCCCTCAGTAACAAGTAGAACCTGTCCTTTTGGATGAGTATGCCAATTGGTTCTTGCACCAGGCTCAAAGGTTATGCTTCCGGCAGAAAATTCATTGTTCTTGTCTTTTGCCACCAATGGAGTTAAAAAAGCGTTTCCGCTAAACCAGTCGCTCGACAACTTATCTCCTTGCGGATAAATTGAAGTATCATTTTGTGCTTCCATGACTTCTGATGTTTTGTTGTTTGTATTCTGATTTTGCTTGCAGGATTTTGTCTCCAATTATGATCTTCAGTTTCATATCTTTTGTATTTGGAGTGGGGTTTGTGACTTCTTTTTTAAAACTATCATTAGATGTGGTACAAGCATAGCTCTGCAAAAAGAAAGAAATCAGTACTAATAGGTAGATCGGCCTTTTCATGATCATCCAGTTATGTACTATATATTTTTAATGATTTTAGCGGGGATGCCTCCAACAATGGTATTATCGGGGACGTCTTTTGACACAACTGCACCTGCGGCCACAACAGCGTTTTCGCCAATGGTTACTCCAGGCAGTATAGTCGCATTTGCTCCAATCCACGCATTCTTTTTTATGTGGATATGTCCTACAGTTAGCGAATGTCTGTCTTGAGGGGATAAGGGATGTCCTTCTGATAGCAGGCTGACTTTAGGAGCGATCAGTACGCCATCTTCTATGGTAATACCGCCTAAGTCCAAAAATACACAGTCAAAATTGATGAATACGTTTTTCCCGATTTTGGTATGCCTTCCGTAGTTGATGTGCAATGGTGTAAATACCGTAACGCTTTCATCGATTACGCTACCCGTGATCTGGCTCAATAGACTCTTAACTTCTGCCGGATCCGGCGAACTGTTCATCTGTACAAGCAATCTTTTTGTAGCATAGGAAGCCTCTATCATTTTAAAGGCCTGGGGATCGTCAGAGGGGACGGCTTTGCCGTCTCTCAATCTGTGGAAAATATCTCTGTTATCTCTCATAATCGTTTCTTTGCACGAATATTTATCTTTAACCATCTCCTAAATGAACGTTTAACGTTATTGTCGTTTGTGGCCATTATGGAGAAGAAAAACTGTATCAATAAACGGTTCGTGTGACGAGGAAACAAGAACGATAACTTATCCTATGTTAAATAGAAGGGCAGATATGCTTTTTGGAAGCTTGAAAACAGAATTGCTATACACGCAAAGCCTTGAGCTGCAAGAGAGTTTATCCCTCTTTTAAAAGAATACCTAGGTTGGTGTAATAATACAAGAATCAAAAAAACAGGTCAAAAGGAAAGAGCCCGTGAAATACCGAGCTCTTGTACTAAAAACTTAATTTGTTATCTCTCCAACTTTATCTGTCACAACATTTCATGACATTGCGGATTTCTAACCAACAATATATCGTTTACCTCTGCATTTTAATGCTGAGGCTAAGATATCGTCTGCTTTCATAATCGAAATCTATAGCGTTGACATAAATAGCACCGTACTTTCCTTCGGGTGTAAGGAAATACACAAGACTACCTGCCACGAGTCCGTTTTGGGATGTCGTACCTTCTACTGCTGTAAGACTTGGATTTGCAGCTATAGCATTTGACTCAATAGTGCTATTGGAAACTAATGTATAAAGAAAGGTATTGGATGATCCGTTGCGTATTGTACTGAATCTGGTATCTCTCTTTTGCCAGTCTGTAACATCATAAAGCGGGAATGGATTAGGGGTATGGCTAGGGGAATACAAATTATTAATAAACTGGCCAAGACGAGCTGGTGCTGGATCCGGCCTTGTCCAAATACCAAAATCAATATCTGCTGAATTTGCTTGACCGATTGTATAATTGAAAGCTTCGTCACGCTGTATAGAATAGAAAGAGGCGCTATTTCCTAAAGTATCAGGAAAATAAACTCTTCGGTTATGTACTAAATGATAACTCGGGTTTACTTCGATAGTCACCTTCTTGTATCCATCCCCGATAAAAGTATTTTGCCTGTTTAAAGCATAAATACGGTAGGAAGTTTTACCATCGCGCGCCATTTGAAGCTTGATTAAACCTGAATAACTTCTCCTTTGAGATTCATTACTTATCGCAGTAACTGTGCGTTCTGGTGTCGCGCTACTGCTGGTTCCTGCAACTCTTTCAACCCCAACAAAAAACATGTCTTCGTTTGCAGATGTGATCGTATAATCTATATAAACGCTGTCGCCATCGTTGACCTGTTTATAATCAATGACGCTAAAAGGATGGTCACCATGAAAAGTCACCGAAACATCGGAGAACATATTGAATATATTTTCCGACTCCTTTTTACAGGAAGACATTGAGATTAACGCTCCTGCCAGAAGACAAAACATGATATATCTTATTTTTTTCATTTTAATAGTCTTTAATCAATTTTGAAAAACAGTTGTGTTTAGTCCAGGGGGTCGAAAGTTCCACCAGCCCAACCGATGGTAGGCTGAATATCTACTCCTCTATAAACAAAATCATTATGAAAAGTATAGAAATAATGAAATTCAGGAACATTGTATGGCAGGTAATTACCAGCAGGTCTAGTGATCGCAGGTTCGCTGAAATACTGCAAGAAAGTAGCCTTGTCATTCAGATTTAGCGATTCTCTGAATCTCGCACCATTGGGTCCAGTTGTTGCTTCCAAGGCAGTCTTCGCTTCATCATCTTTAACCAGAAAAGAAAGGGTCTCCATATTTCCTGTTAAGAGATGCATCCGACGTGTTCTCCTCAAATCCGCGTTACGTTTATTTTCAAAAGCAAATTCAACCATACGCTCATTCATAATTAAGTCTCGCAATTGCGCTGGACTGCTTACCGCCCCCAGGCCATAGTCATTACCAGACCCTCCCTCTTCTATACCTGCTCGCCTTCTGATCAATCTCACCATCTCTTTTGCAGTTGCCATGTCTCCTGTTTCATTAGCACAATCAGCATAATTCAACATCACTTCTGCCAACCTTAACTCAATCCAGTCCATTCCGCTACCACCAATGTTATTTTGGTATCGCACATTTCCGGCCACGATATTAGGCGTTGTAAAACGCTTACAATAAACACCATTGATATTAGATTCGTCTGCAGCTGCGATATATGTCCATTGCCTCCTGTTAGCTTTTCCACTCAGCGGCCAAACACTGCCGTTGTAGGCGATTGTCGCCTCAAAGCGCGGATCCCGATCAACCCAAAACATTACCGGATCGTAAGCATAATTTGAAGATGTTCCGATAGAATTTCCGTCCCTCATGGGATATGCGTCAAGCAACTTGGTTGTAGCCATATATCCAGGGTGTGGAGATCCGCCTTCCGAGGTTGGCCTTGAACGGTATTCACCATCATGCCCCCTCCGTTCAAATGAACTCGAATAGGTTCTTACCAGAATAGCCTCTGTATTTGCTGTTCCTTCAATCCTGAAAATATCCCCATAATTTGGCAATAACCTTTTGCCAGCAGCTAAACACATTTCGTAAGCAGCTCTGTTTGCTTCCAGAGCGACGGTCCATCGGCTAGCGTCATATGCGTGTTTAGGATCATTCGTGGGATTGAATTGAGGACTGGCCCAATACATCAACACCTTTGCTTTTAAGCAGGAGGTGATCAATTGATCAATTCTTCCTCTACCTGTCCCGTCTGACCAGGTGACGCCCTGAAGTTTAACAGCAGCGGAGTCTAAATCTCTAATAATAACATCGAAGCATTCCCTTGCACTCGCCCTACCACTGATGTTTATATTTTCGGGATCCTGAGGCTCTAAAACTAATGGAACACCGCCATACACTTTAACAAGCTCGAAATAAACCATTGCTCTTAATGCATAATATTGACCAAGGAATCTATCTTGAACGTTCTTAGGCAACGTTCCTTCAGGTATAAACTTTATCGCATTGTTGCATCTGGCAATATCCATGTACTTATTTCCTCCGGCATTGCCATTCGTAGTGTTACCGGTAAATCTGACATCATGATTTGTTAGATTATTTTGCAATCCTAAAGCCGCTCTCGTCCATTGGTCTGTAGCAGCTAGAAAGTTCTCATCACTGGCAAAGTGAATGCCGTAACGACCCTGCATGTTGTTCGAATTATGATCCTGAAAAAGAAACTGCGGAATAATGACATCGTAGGCCCTATTCAAATGCATCTCTAATGCACCCTCCGTACTGAAAATCGCAGCATCTATACCCCCTCTGTCCGGAAGCTCAAAAAATTCGTCTTTATTAACACAGGCAGAGAAACCCGTCGCCACGGCAAGCATAAGCAAGGATTTTTTTATTGTATTTCTATATTTTCTTAACATTGCTTTAGATTTAAAAATTAACACTTAGTCCCATTGAGATTGTCCGTAACATTGGATAATCATACGCACTTGAAGTATACGGATCTTTATACGGAAGTGGGTTTACGATGGTCCATAAGTTGTTACCCGTCGCCATTAACCTTGCACTCCCTAGTCCTAAACGACTTGCTACCTTCTGAGGCACTTTATAGCTTACCGTCATGTTGTTTACACGAATCGTAGTACCGTCAACTGCCCAAAAATCCGAGTTCCTGCTGATCGTTGGATCATCAGACCTTGGAAATTTACCGTTCGGATTTTCAGGGCTCCAACGATCCTCCCAAACTGAAATTACATTTCTGTTTCTGGTAGGCGCGTTGCGGGCCCGGCTGTCATAAAACACCTTACCGCCAAATCTTGCGTTAATATTTGTACTCAAGCTAAATGCCTTGTAGCTAAGATTCAAGTTAATGCTTGAGGCGAAAAAAGGATTGGTATTGTTGAACAATGGAACCATATCCATATCATTTATAACTCCATCTTCATTAGTATCTTCATATAGCAACCATCCAGCTTCTGGTATCCTGTTATACAATTTGTAATTTGGATTCTGCGCCAGGAATGCATCAGCTTCTTCCTGCGTCCTTAACATGCCTGTATGAACAAGACCAATATTAGAGCCGTTGTAGATTCTTGGATTAGTACCAAAGTTTAGAGCTAACCAATCTCCCGGAACGTTTTCGATGAGTCTTCCCTGAGAGTAAATAACTCTATCAACGACCGAATTTCCGTAACTAAAGTTTATGCTCGTATTTATGTTAAGCTCTCTGGCAACCTTAGCTTTGTAACCGATGGTAAATTCCGAACCCCAGTTATAAGCTTCTCTATAATTCACAATAGGGGCTTGAAATCCTGCATATAGTGGATACATGTCATCTGCTCCTCTATCAAATCCATCATAAGTTTTATTTCGGAAAAATTCTACTCCGATATCCAATTTATTATTAAGTAACGATGCCTCTACGCCAGCGTTGAAAGTTTTCTTCTTCTCCCAAGTAATCAAAGGATTAGGAAATGCCCCCTGATTCAAGCCGTTACCATTTAGATCGCCAAACAAGTATCCATTGCTGGTATCAACCAAATATCTATCTTGCCAGAATCGTGCTCCAACCCTGTCATCACCCGTAATTCCATAGTTGACTTTAAACTTCAGGAAGTTAACAAATGACACATTATCTTTAAAGAAATCTTCATTACTAACTATCCAACCCAGACCCAGGCTTGGTGATAAGCCCCATCTATTACCCCTTGCAAAGTTTGATGATGCATCGTAACGAGCAACTGCTTCAAGTAAATATTTTTTATTAAAATCGTAGCTCAGCCGGCTAAAAAATGACCGTTTTGTATTTTCAGTGATATCAGCTCTATTCCTGGTTATAGATGTCGGATTAAACGCCCACCAGTCCTCTCCATCAGGGATTAACTGACCAGTCCAGTAAACAGATAAATTTTCCGAATTTGAAACAGTTTGCTCTCCACCGGCAGTTACTGCTATGCTATGGATGCCGAATGTTTTAGCATAATTCAACGTAAAGAACGCCTGATAACTGTTACTCTCTTGAAGTCCTGGTATCACTCTCGCATTTTGAGGTGTTACTATCTGTGTAATAGGCTCAGTGGCTAACTCATTTGTGAAGAATTGGTTGTTACTCCCTGACCTCGCAAAATTATACAGATCGTAAGGCGCCTGGTATTGCCTGCTATTTCCACTGGAGCTGCCTTGGGATATCTGAAACTTTGCGGTTAGCCCTTTTAAAGATGCCGGTTCATATGATAAGCTGGCATTGATACGATATCCTTTGGTTTTATTATTATCGTAATAGCCTGACTCAAGTATTCCCAAGGGATTTCTTATGTTCCCATTAACATAGTTTACGGGTCTCCCATCTATACTGATAGGAATCCATCGAGGAATCGTAAGCATCGATTCAAAGAAGTTTTCGTCACTTTCGGAAACGTTGTGGTTTGCGAGCCTTACAGAATGATCTACGTTAAAAGCCACATCTGCTTTTAGACCTTTCAACATGGTCGCAGTTAATCCGCTTCTAAAGGAATATTTGTCGTACTGTAAGCCCGCGTAATTCGCGTTCTCATTTGAATAGCTTCCACCTGCGAAAAAAGTAACATTTTCATTTCCGCCAGAAACATTCAAGTTATGTCTTTGGGTCAATGAAGACTGCCATAATTCGTCGTACCAGCTCTTGTAATTAAGGCCCTGGATGTATTCCAAATCTTCATCGGAAAAGAACTCTGACGATGCCGCATTATTGATCCTGTTCGATTCGTTTAGCATCACCGCGTGATCATAACCGGAAAGTAACTCCGGTTTCTTCGATGCATCAGAAACGCCTACGTATCCATTATAGCCGATGCTGATCTTCCCGGCTTTTCCCCTTTTGGTGGTTATGAGCAATACTCCTTTTGCTCCTGCAGCTCCATAAATTGCGGCAGAAGCATCTTTAAGAACACTCATTGATTCGATCATCGAAGGATCTAAATTGTCGAAAGTGCCTCTATCTACAGTAATTCCGTCGATAATGTAAAGAGGCTCCGCTGTTCCTCCAACACCCTGAGTCTCAGATGTTGTGGAGTTACGAATATTTAAAGTAATGGAAGACCCTGGTCTACCCGATACCTGGCTCACGCCAACACCAGCAATACGACCACGCAACATACCTGCTATATTCGGTGCAGGTATGTCTTGAATTTCTTCAGGACTAATTGTTGCTATCGACCCAATGATTTCCGATCTCTTCTTCGAACCATAGCCCGTTACAATAACTTCATCAAGATTACTTGATGATTCGTCGAGTCTAACGTTGACCTGAGTTCCAGTTACCGCAACTTCCTTCGTTTGGAAGCCGATATATGTAAATACCAAAGTTTCATTTCCATTAGGAAGATTCAACCTAAAAACACCATTTACATCAGTCGTGGTTCCCGTATTGCTTCCCTTGATTTTGACTGTAACGCCTGGAAGTGGTTCTCCTTTTGTGTCAGTAACTATTCCTGTAATGTTAACTTTGGCATGCAATGACCTTTCAGCTGAGATCATATGTGCCGTATTTGTAGCAAAAGAAGTATTTTGTAATACAAACAGACAGATCAAGATCACCGCCGGAATCTTGGTCCGCTGAAGGCTTGATTGTAAAAGTAAGTTCATAAGATATTTTGATTAAATGTTAGATGTAAGATTTTTAATAATTGGGTTGATAATAGCCATGAACTAGCGAACATGGCTATAAGGTGGTAAGGTTCTATATCATATTTTATAATTTAATTAGGCGGTCATTTTAGGTACTATAACTATGTCTCTGGCAAATTGACTGAGGGTAGTTGATTGAGTCAGTTTTCCGGAGAAAAGTTGTTTCGGATTACCTATAAGGATTAGGGTGATACAAGCTTATCCTTTTGGTGGTGCTTCCACGTCAGAAAAGTTCAATACCGCTTGTGGCAAACGCATGCCCTTCACTGAAATACCAGATAATTCTTGATTGAATAGCTTAAGTTCATCGGCAGAAAATTTAATATCTGCTGCCCTTGAATTCTCTTTCATATGCACCATCTGCGTGGTTCCCGGAATCGGGACAATCCAGGGCTTTTGCGCCAGCAACCATGCTAAAGAGACTTGCCCTGGTGTTGCTTGTTTTTTTTGAGCCCAAGTCGTTAGTAATTTGACAAGTGCTAGATTATTTGGCAGGTTTTCAGAGGAAAAACGGGATTCCATTCCACGGATATCACCGGGAGCAAACCGGGTATTTTCGTCGATCGCTCCAGTTAGAAATCCTACTCCTAGAGGACTCCAACACACAAAACCGATTCCTAGTTCCTCGCAGAGCGGAATTATTTTTTTTTCAGGCCCGCGCCATAGTAACGAATATTCGTTTTGAATTGCAGTGACCGGGTGAATTGCATGTGCCCGTCTAACTGTTTGTTCTCCGGGTTCAGATAGTCCATAATGCAAAACTTTACCATCTTTAATCAAGTCCTTGATGGCACCTACAACATCTTCTATCGGAACAGCCGGATCTACACGGTGTTGGTATAGAAGATCAATTCTGTCAGTGCGCAGGCGCTTCAGCATACCTTCAACAACTTCCTTGATATGGCTAGGCCGGCTGTTCAGACCGGGCAAACGTTGCCCGGTCTTTTGATCTATATTCCATCCGTACTTTGTTTCGATAACGATCTTATTTCTGAAAGATGAGGTAGCCTCGCCAAGAATCCGCTCGCATTCAAAAGGGCCATACGCTTCTGCGGTATCAAATAAGGTTACGCCGTTGTCATATGCTTTCCTGATAATGTTGATCATTTCAGGTCTTGACGGTATGGTGGTTTGATATGTTCGGTGCATATTTTGAACACCAAGACCAATGCTTGAAACTTCAAGGTTACCTAATCTCCTATGTCCAAGCTTTGTACTGTCATGGGACTGCAAAGCTTGCAGTGAGGAGGCATTAGCAATTACCGGCAACACTGCTGCGCCTGCAAGGGCAAGGCCTCCTTTAAGTAAACTGCGACGACTGAAAGTCTGTGCTGAGTTATTAATTTCTGAATTTTGCATAGGTGAATAAATACGTTTGCTAAGATGACGATGGAAAAATTATTCTTTATCAGTCTGAAGTCTGACTGGTCTGGACAGTTTCGAGAATGTAAGTGAACCCATTTTCCACTTTCCATTTTCCTTGATATATACCTCTGTTACCATAAAAGGATTAATGACCTCATTACTGCCCAGTACTGCTATCAGGTCAATATCATTTAGCAGAATAGCGGTATTCCCAATCATCTTAACCGAGGCAGAATAAACCTCAGCCTTTTTATAATGAATCCCTCCTGACTTAATAACATTGAGCTCTCTTTCTGTTCCCCAACTGCCACCCATATGTACAAACACCGCTTTAGCATCAAACAACAGGCTTAAAGAATCAATATTTTTATCTGACATCCAAAGCCATTTCTTTTTAGACAAGTCAAGAACTTCCTGTTCTGCTTTTGTAGGTGTAGCAAGGGTGCCGTTTTTCTCTTGTGCCTTTAGAGCCTCGGAGCCGGCAATAAGTATTAATAAGGATAGAATTACTTTTCTCATGTTATTGCTAAGTAGCCGCTGTTTTTAAAAATTACTCTCTGTCTAACTTATACAATCTCCCTTGATCTGTAATGGCATATAATGCTCCGTCAGCACCTTGAGTGATGTCACGGAAACGCTGTCTTTCACTGGCTAGTAGCCGCTCCTCTCCGATAACGGTATTGTTTTCAATGACCAGTCGAATGATATGCATTCCACTAAGGGCACCAACAAACAGGTTGTTTCGCCATTCCTGAATTCGGTCGCTATTGTAAAAAGTCATCCCACTAGGTGATACTACAGGATCCCAATAATAAACAGGTTGAGTCATACCTTCTCTTTGCTGGATGCCAGTAAGCACAGGCTGCCCGCTATATTCCAGTCCATAAGTAATAACAGGCCACCCGTAATTAGCGCCAGCCTGGACGCGGTTAAATTCGTCTCCGCCACGCGGGCCATGCTCGCTTTGCCATAGTTCTCCGGTACCTGGGTGTATTGCGAGTCCCTGTGGATTCCGGTGACCGATAGAATACAATTCTGGCAATACACCAGCTTGTCCGATAAAGGGGTTGCCAACGACAGGCTGCCCATCTTTGGTAATTCTAATTACTTTTCCAATTGAAGCGGTTGTGGATTGTGCCTGTGCGCGTGTTGCATTATCTGCACGCTCTCCTGTACTAACAAACAGATTACCTGCGGTATCAAACACCACTCTTCCTCCATAATGATTTACTCCGGCGTAAGCAGGACTTGAGCGATAAATCACTGAAGCTGCCTCAATAGAACGCTCATCGTCAGCTAGCCTTCCTTTTGCAATAGATGTTCTGTTACCTCCGCTACTTGGCTCAGAAAAAGACCAATAAACCATCCGATTTGTATTAAAACCTGGGTCCAGACATAATCCCAAAAGGCCACCTTGTCCATTAGCGTTGACTTGGGGAATACCTGTAATAGCCTCACCAACCGCTCCAGTACCACTCACGATTCGCATTCGGCCAGCTTTTTCGGTTACTAGGAATCGTCCGTCCGGCAAAGCAGCTAGTCCCCATGGAGCGGTTAGTGATGAAGTGAGTATAGTTGCACGGATTCTTGTAGCAGTAGTGACTCCTGCAATTCGGGTCTGCCCCGCAAATGCAGGATTATAGTTTGCATTAGCCGGATTACTTTCTACGGGTGAGCCACCAGGCGTTGGGTTAGTAGGGCCTACAGGGGCCGTTGGTGCAGGTTCCTCTGCAACAACATCCTTCTTTTTAGTGCAAGATTGCATTAAAAATGTGAAGCCGCAAATAACGAAGGTTGTCCGAATTGTCTTTTCTAAGAATTGGCTCATACTCAAAGCAAAACATTTTACCTTAATATGATTTCGTTAATAGACCGCTTTAGGATTTTCGTAGATGGTCTGCGTTTTTCTATCGATGACTTTTAAGTGTCGGAAGCCATCGATGATTTATACACATGCATCTATCCAATTCCCTCAACCGTATAATAGTTGCTGCAACTTCCAAATAAAATGCTCTCTTTTGCAGGCTTCTAGCATTAGAAGATAATAATAACTTTAAGTGAAAAATAATTGAAAAGTAGATCCCGGACATTCATGACAAGTTATCAGCGGATATTTAAAACAATATACAGCATTGACTTTATAGCGGTTATTGCCTTGCTTGTTGGATTTTTTCTTCCTTTGACACGTGAGATAGAAATGCCGGCGGTTTTTTGGATTAAACAGGTAATAGAGTACTTTTTGTACGTTATTTTTTATTTCGGAAATATTCACTTCCTTTTCCCGAAATTAGCCAATAAAAAGTACGGGTTTTTGTACTTTATTCTGCTATGCCTGTTTATATACCTGGTTCCAATGGTACTTCGCTGGGTCAGAATCATTACTGATCTCTACCCGGCTCTAACTAAGGTTTATGCCACTGCGGGACATCCATATCGCCCAAGCGACCATTGGGACACCACCATAGTGATCGTGATTTTAATTATCGTACTTGCTGTAAGTTATTTTTCAGCAATGGCGAAGAAAATGCACAAAAACGAGCTTGCTTATGAGGCTTCTGAGCGGGAAAGGATTAGTGCCGAACTATCCTTTCTAAAAGCTCAAATAAATCCGCACTTCTTTTTTAATACCTTACATACCATTTATGCATTGATGGATACTGATCAGCCTGCTGCTAAAAGTTCTATCTACAACCTTTCCCATATGATGCGCTATGTATTATATGACACAAAGAATGACAGAACCACTCTAAGCAAGGAGATCGGATTTATTGAGGATTATATTGCACTAATGAAAGTGCGGATATCAGATGAAGTACAGATCATCGTTGATAAACAAACGCCGATGACCGACATGGAAATCGTTCCGATGCTCCTATTACCCTTTATCGAAAATGCATTCAAACATGGTATCAGTGCCATAGAACCGAGCTACATATTCATCGGGATTGCAATGACTCAGACCGAATTCAAATTCGAAGTGCGCAACTCACTTTTCAAAGACCTGGGCAAACAGCTTGATGCTGATCAAGGAATTGGTATTGCTAATACCAGACGACGATTGGACTTGTTGTATGCCGGAAAAAATACGCTGGATATTGAAAGTGATTCTTTTGCGAAGGAATATAGTATAACCCTAACTCTTAAGAAATGATCATTAAATGTATTGCGGTAGATGATGAGCCTGCTGCGTTAACATTGGTTAGCTCCTACATCAGTCAGGCTCCATTTTTGGAATTGGTTGCTAAATTTAACAATGCCCTGGATGCTTTGAAGCATATTCATGCAAACCCAGGGCTGCAGTTGATCTTTCTTGATATTCGCATGGCTAATCTAAACGGTGTTGAACTTGCCCGAATTATTGAGCAATCTGACAAAAGAAAGAATCTTAGAGTAATTTTTACTACCGCTTACGATCAGTATGCGCTTGATGGCTTTCGGGTCGATGCGCTGGATTATTTGGTAAAGCCATTTAGTTTTGTTGACTTTTCGAAAGCGGCAGCGAAAGCTTTCGATTATTTTACAATGATGGAAGGAAACCAAAAGCAGCCTGACCGATTTGCTACGCAAGTTGACGAGGTTAAACACGCTGTTTATGTAAAAGTCGAACACCAGCTTGTTAAAGTGGAAATAGAGGATATATTGTATATTGAGAGTTTAAAAGATTATGTTAAAATCTACCTAAAGCAAATAGAGAAGCCTTTACTGACGCTTACCAGCTTAAAAAAGCTCCAGGAAAAATTACCCGGCAATCAATTTCTAAGGTTACACCGCTCTTTTATAGTGTCTACTGCAGCGATAAAATCCGCTACCAAAACATCAGTCCTGGTCGGGGATACTACAATTTACGTAAGCGAACAGTTTAAAGAGTCCTTCAATACCTTTTTGAGCAAGTGGATACTTTGATATTTTCCACATGAACAGACGATCAGCATGGCAAGTCCTGCTAAGATACTTCTACAATGTTTTGGTTTATTTGGTTGGTTAGATAGTTAGTTCCGGGACATACAGTTAAGTTAAAAATTAGTCCCCAAATTCAAATTGCCTGGATGCATCCAAAAGACCGCTTGCCGTTAAATATATATCCCAAACCCTCTTCAACCAATGAGGGATAAAGTTGAACATGTATTTAATAGAAAGAAGGCTTGTTCCAATCAGTATCCGGCTCGCTGACACCCAGGCTTGTTTTTAAATACTTTTCAGACTTTTCGTCTATCATATCCACAATGAGTTGTGCAACAGCTTCACGAGTAACCTGTGCACCTCTAAATGCTTCTCCTTTGTATGTTAGCATATAATTACGATTGTTCTGTTGATCATACAGCCAGGTAAGACGAAGTATTGTATAATCTAATTCCGAAGCTTCAACCAAACCAGCGTTAGCTGCTTGCAACTTTATTCTTTCAGTGCCTACCATTCTTTTATTCCAGGCGCCAAATGCACCTGGAACTTCATCATAGATGCCCAGAATTGATGCACCAATAAATCTTTTCACTTTTTTTTCTTCCATTGCAGCAAGAATGTTCTTTAACCCTTCGGTGTCGTCCATCGCATTCACATAAACGATGTCCGCTCCATTCAATGCCTCAAGCAAAGGTTTGGTATGCTTGAAATCTCCATCCACCAAACGCATTCTGCCGGGGACGGTTACCTTCAGCCGGCCCTGTGCTCTTCTTGCATATAGTATCAGATTATGATCTGTTTGTGAAAGGATGTATTTTGCAACTAAGTGACTAATTCGCCCAGCCGCTCCTAAAATCAGTATATTCATTTGCTGTCAATAATTGTGTAGGCCAGGCAACGAATTGTTACCGAACTAATGCGTGAAAGATTACTATTAGTAGTCTGTTTTAATGCTTATTTGTTTCCAACTTTCTAATTCCTGTTTTTGTGCCTCTAGTTCCTGTGAGATAATTTTTATTGCATCAGTACCAAGTAAAATGCGAAACGGTACATCCGGACGTTCCTCGAGTTCAATTATTACTTGCGCTGCCTTATCCGGATCTCCGGGTTGTGTGCCACTGCTGTTATCGTTTTCTTTACGTCGTGGTCCAACAGTTTTTTCATAATCGGCTATGTTTGTTTTCGCACCCTGCAATGAGCGTCCTGCAAAGTCAGTCCTGAATGCTCCCGGTTCAATAGTGATAACCCGAATTCCTAATGGTGACAATTCTTTACGAAGTGCATCAGACATGCCCTCCAGCGCATACTTAGCTGCAGAGTAATAACCAGAGCCGGGGGAGGAATAGCGGCCACCAATGGAAGAAACATTAAATATTGTTCCCGATTTCCTATTTCGCATGCCCGGTAAGACTGCTTTAATCATGTTCACGGTACCAAAAAAGATAGTATCAAACAAAGCTCTTACATCCTTATCATCCCCTTCTTCCACCGCTGCACGATAACCGTAACCCGCATTGTTGAGTAAAACATCGATGACGCCAAATTTTGCCTTCGCTTGATTAAGTACCGAGGTTATTTGCTCGTTATTGGTTACGTCAAGTGGAAGAGCCAAAGCTGTATTTGGATAGTGATCGCCAAGATCCTGAACATCTTCAAGCTTTCGCGATGTAATAATTACATTATACCCGTATTTAAGTACCGCTTCGGCAAATGAACGACCGAGGCCACTAGAGCAACCAGTAATCAGCCAAGTTTTATTAACATTTTTCATGACATATGAATTATACTGTGATTTAACCGTCTATTTTATGATAGTTATGAAAAAGGTCAGGCTACTTAACATCAATATTTTGTGCTTCAGCTCCATCAACCTGAATGCGGCTGTTACCTGGAGTAAACAAGCGGCCATTTCATTAAGCCGTAGCTCTTTCCTATCATTATTCCTTCAAGTTTATACTTTTTAGCCACGTTTGAATTTGCTCCTTAGCCTGCTTTTCTTTTTCGCCTTCCATGACAAACAAAACACCGTCTCTTTCAATCCCGCCAGTAATTGAAAATTCTTTTAAAATTGTACTGTTTGGAGCCAGTTCTTTTACGGTTTGTATTGTGCTTCCCAGGCCATAACCGGCATTCGTGTTAAAGGGTACTATGGTTTTTCCGCGTAAGTCATTTTGACTTAAAAAGCTTTTCATAGGTGGTGGTAGCTGCATGCCCCAGGTAGGGAAACCAATAAATATCACATCGTATGAGACAATGCTATCGATTTTCGTTTTAAGAGACGGTAAAAAGCCGGTTTCGTTCTCCCGGGAGACCTGGGCTACAATTGCCTGGTAGTTTTCAGGATACGGATTAACCAATTCAAGCGCCACCATCGTTCCGCCTACTTCCTGTTGGATCATCTGTGCGATCGCTTTGGTATTATTTGTTCGGGACAGATATACAATCAAAACCTTTTTATTACTTATGGAGTCCGGGGTAACCGGTTCTTCGTCTGAGCTATTTGATGCTTGCTGTGCTTTGGAGCATCCTGAGGTGAGCGTTCCAAAAGCTACAGCAAACATTGCAAAATATAATCTGATCTTTTTCATGGGCTTGTATTTACATGCTTACTTAAGCCACCTTATTTTTCATCGAAATGTAGGCTAATAGGCAAACTGCGGATGTTACTTACGATTTACCATTTTTTGGGACTGTTCAGAATACCGGTGACCCTGAACCTCAATTGTAGCTAGTGCTTCGTTGATATTTTTAAGGTCACTATCAGATAGCGCAATGTCAGCAGCACCTGTATTTTCCTCCAGACGGTGCAGCTTGGTTGTACCTGGAATCGGAACAATCCAGGGCTTTTGCGCCAACAGCCAGGCAAGTGCAATTTGAGCCGGACTTGCGTTATTCTCCTTTGCTATGCTGCCCAGCAGATCCACCAAAGCCTGGTTAGCTTTCCGGTTTTCTTCTGAAAACCGCGGAACGGTGTTTCGAAAATCAGTTTTATCAAATGTGGTGTTTTCGTTAATCGCTCCGGTTAAAAAACCCTTACCCAAAGGACTGAAGGGCACAAAGCCAATTCCCAGTTCCTCGAGTGTCGGTAGAATTTCCTGCTCGGGTTCCCGCCACCAAAGTGAATATTCGCTTTGCAGCGCTGTAACCGGCTGTACCGCATGTGCTTTGCGTATGGAGTCTACTCCTGCTTCCGAAAGTCCAAAGTGTTTCACCTTACCTTCCTGTATCAGGTCCTTAACTGATCCCGCTACCTCTTCCATTGGAACACTTGGATCAACCCGGTGCTGATAAAATAAATCAATATGATCAGTTCTTAGGCGCCTTAATGCCGCTTCTGCAACTTCACGAATACGTTCAGGTCTGCTGTCCATCCCCAATGCCGTTTTACCATTTTTAAAACCAAATTTTGTGGCAATTACGATTTCCTTTCGGAAGGGTTCCAGCGCTTCCCCAAGCAACTCTTCATTTGTAAATGGGCCGTATGCTTCGGCGCTATCAAAAAAAGTAACACCACGTTCAAATGCTGCCCGGATGAGTTTAATGGCATCCTGCTTTTCTGTTGCAGGGCCATAGCCGTAACTAAGTCCCATGCAACCCAACCCAAGGGCTGATACCTCCAAACCACTTGCGCCTAATACTCTCTTTTTCATGATTCTTTAATATAAGGTTTAGTTATTCTGTGTTCTTTCTCCAAGCCATTTAACCATGGCTGGATCGCGGTGGTCAAAAAAGCTGCTTTCGTTAGTATCCAGCGTTTTAATCTGCTCCATCTCTTCCGTGCTAAGTTGAAAATCAAGACTGTTCAGGTTCTCTGCCATGCGCTCTTTGCGAACCGATTTAGGGATAGCTACTACACCACGTTGAGTAAGCCAGCGGAGTATGACCTGTGCAATTGATTTGTTGTACTTCTCACCAATAGACTTCAGCAACTCGTTATGAAAGATGTCATTTTTCCCCTCCGCAAAAGGTCCCCAGGATTCAATCTGCACCTGGTTGTCTTTCATGAACTGCTGCGCATCATGCTGCTGATGGAAAGGATGAGTTTCTACCTGGTTGACTGCGGGTACCACCTCATTATGGACAATTAAGTCCATAAGCCTATCTGGATGAAAGTTGCTTACGCCGATAGCCCTTACTTTTCCTTCCTGATAAAGTTCTTCCATTGCGCGCCATTCGCCGTAAACATCGCCATAAGGCTGATGAATCAGGTACAAGTCCAGATAGTCCAGCTGCAGCTTCTTTAATGAATTTTCAAATGCCTTCTTGGTTCCTTCATAGCCGTTAGACTGTATCCAAAGTTTAGTCGTGATGAAAAGTTCCTCTCGGGCCACGCTTGTCTGTTTGATGGCTTTACCAACCGCTTCCTCGTTCATGTAGGATTCTGCGGTATCTATTAGGCGATAGCCGGTTTCAATAGCATCCACAACACTTCTCTCACACTCCGCCAAATCAGTTACCTGGAAGACGCCGAACCCTAAAATCGGCATTTCAACACCGTTATTCAATTTTATTGTTTTCATACTTTGTCTATTGTTTAATAACAAGATCTATCCTAAAGGATTTGTTTTCTAAATAGAATCTTGACTTCCTTAAAGTGCTATTGCACTTGCCTCTCTCAAACTACTACTACAAAAGTCGACACTTATCAAATCGTATATGGTATACATTTCACTGGTATTTATACCATTTTTACTGATCTGTAGCCTGTTAGCAAACGAATATGTAAGAAAACTTATAAGTTTGATCAAAATAAAGGTGAATATGGAAACGATGCGAACATTCAATACGATCAACGAATACAACGCTTTTAATAAAACCGAGACTAAACATCCTTTGGTTAGTGTGGTAGATCTGTCCAAAGCAGATCCAAGACAAGGATCGCGCATGTATTTCGGTTTTTACACGGTTTTTTTAAAAGATGTTAAATGTGGCGACATCATCTATGGACGGAATACGTACGACTACCAGCAAGGTACGTTGGTGTTTCTTGCGCCGGGCCAGGTGGCTGGTGTCAACAGCAACGGCGAAATTTACCAACCCAAAGGCTACGCCCTTATTTTTCATCAAGACTTGATTCGGGGTACACACCTTGGAGGAAGAATGCAGGAATTTACCTTTTTCGGCTATCAGTCGAACGAGGCTTTACATTTATCCAGCCTAGAAAGATCCATGGTGTTAGAATGCTTCTCAAAGGTTGAGTATGAGCTCAACCGGGGTATAGATAAACATAGTAAAAAACTTATCGTTTCTAATATTGAATTATTTCTGGATTATTGCACGCGCTTTTATGACCGCCAGTTCTTCACAAGAGATCACGCACACCAAGGCGTTTTGGCAAAGTTTGAAATGCTATTAAATGAATATTTCATAAGTGAAAAGCCACAAACGCTCGGTCTGCCTTCAGTGGCTTATTTTGCTGAGGAGCTTCACTTATCACCGAACTACTTTGGTGATTTGGTAAAAAAAGAAACCGGTAAGACGGCATCCGAACACATCCAATCAAAATTAATAGATATCGCTAAGGAAAAGACTTTTGATAACGAAAAAACGGTTAATCAAATAGCATTCGAGTTAGGCTTTAAATATCCACAACATTTTGTGCGATTATTTAAAAAGAGAGTTGGCCGGACGCCAAATGAATTTCGTTCGCTGAATTAGAGCAGATAGAATCAATATCTTTATATTTTCCCTTTAATCTGCTCTCACAATTTCCTGGTTTTTGCTTCATGCTAGGCCTAATAACATCAGATTCGCAAGGTAAAATGAGCTAGCAATCTTTAAAAATTTATATATCAGAACTACTTATAGCCGTCCTTGTTGTCAGAGCAAGAGTGCTGATAAGAATTAAACGGGGCGTTTGTAGCAAAATGATCAGGTTAGTCAAGAAGCATTTATGAAACAAGTTAGAACAAGATTGATTGAAATGAAAATGAAACCAACAGGGACATCGGTCGCATTGATGCTAATGTTTGCAACATCACTATCCATTAGTGCCCAAAATAAGCCGAAACCAATAGTTATTGCCCAGCAAGGCAGCTTTGCTATTGGAGGAACAAAGATTACTGAACCAGGAAACTTCGATCTGGAAAATGCTTTAAAACCACAGGGACAATCCTTTCATGGGGACCATGCCTATACTTTTTACCAGATACCCAAAAAGGCACGGAAGTATCCATTGATTTTTCTTCACGGTGCGGGACAGTCAAAGAAAACATGGGAATCAACGCCGGATGGTCGCGAGGGTTTCCAAAGTATTTTTTTGAGACGAGATTTTGCCGTTTACCTGCTTGACCAGCCAAGACGTGGGGCGGCAGGAAGAAGCATTGTTGCTGCGACAATCACGCCGACCCCTGATGAACAGTTCTGGTTTACTCAGTTTCGGATCGGAAACTTTCCCGATTACTTTCCAAACGTTCAGTTCCCCAAGGATCTTGGGTCCCTGGAACAGTTTTACAGGCAGATGACCCCGAACACAGGCAGCTTTGATGCGAAGATCATCTCCAATGCGGTATCTGAATTATTTAACAAAATTGGGGATGGAATCCTGGTTACACATTCACAAGGTGGCGGACCGGGCTGGTCAACGGCGATAAAAAACGATAAGGTCAAAGCCGTTGTCGCTTACGAGCCTTATAGTGGTTTCGTTTTCCCTCCAGGAGAAGTGCCTGCACCGATAAAATCAACTGGTCTTTTTGGAGCGTTGGCCGGGACGGAAATTCCATTGGCAGATTTTGATAGGTTAACTAAAATACCAATCATCATCTATTATGGAGATAATATCGCTAAGGAACCTACTAAAGTATGGAACAAAGATCATTGGCGTACCGGGCTGGAGATGGCAAGGCTTTGGGCAGCGGTTATTAATAAACATGGCGGCGATGCAACCGTGGTGCACCTGCCAGAAATTGGCATAAATGGTAATACCCATTTCGCTTTTTCCGACCTGAATAACATGCAGGTAGCAGACGAGCTCTCCCAATGGCTAAAGAAAAAAGGACTTGACAAAAAATGATACCCAATATGAAAACAATAAGAATAATTCTAACAACGATAATAGTGGCAGTAAGTATTATTTCTTCAGCTCAGACCAGAGCAAAAAATCCTTTTGGCCTGGTTTACGGAGATGCAATTACAGAAAATGTAAAGGGCAAAGTGAATATCCATACGGTGAAATATAACCTTAATGGGATTGAAATTGCTGCTAATGTTTATACCCCAGCGGGCTACGATGCCTCTAAGCAATATTCGGCCGTAGTTGTAGCACACCCGAATGGCGGGATTAAAGAACAAGCAGCAGGATTATATGCACAGCAATTGGCTGAGGCAGGCTATATAACCATTGCTGCCGATGCCGCCTACCAGGGCGCAAGTGGCGGAGAACCACGCCATACCGATAAGCCTGCGTTCCGAACTGACGATATTCGGGGTATGGCGGACTATATCACCCGTTATGCAGGTGTTGATGCAAATCGCCTGGGTGTTTTAGGTATCTGTGGTGGCGGGGGCTATACTTTAAAGGCTACCCAGTCGGATAAACGTTTTAAAGCCGTTGCAACCTTAAGCATGTTTAATTCAGGTGAGGTAAGACGGAACGGGTTTCAAAATTCCCAAATCGCAACCATTCAGGAACGACTGCAAAAGGCTTCAGATGCCCGTGCACAGGAAGCCGCAGGAGGTAAGATTATCTACGCAGGTGTAGCAAGTATAACAGATGAAGAAATCGCTAAGACTTCTACTGATCTATATCGCGAAGGCTATGAGTACTATTACAGAACTCATGCACATCCAAATTCAACGTTTTTATATCCGATGAGTAGCCTGCTTGATCTGATGACCTGGGACGCAGACGCTAATATGGATCTAATTACCCAGCCCCTGTTAATGATCGCAGGAAGCAAAGCCGACACGAAATATATGACAGATGAAGCATTCAAGAAAGCAATAAACTCAAAGAATAAAGAGCTTTTTGTTATTGATGGAGCCACCCATATTCAAAGCTACTGGAAGCCGGAGTATGTATCGCAGGCGGTAACCAGATTAACTGAATTCTTTGGTGAAAATCTTTAACAAGCCTTTTAAAAGCTAAAAAAGATGTTAGTAAAGGGGAAAAACAGGATGAAAATGATGGGGTGTAATGCTTTGTTGCTAATGTGTGTCCTTTTCACTGGAAAACATTTAATTTCTGATCCGCAAGGTCACCCGCTGGTGAACAATGGAACTAAAACCGGAAACAATATGTTAGCAACGGCACATTTGACTACAGCTTCTTTAGTCCGCGATATCGAGAAGCATCCGTCCTTTAAGGGCTTTGGGAAGCTATTGTTGCCATATGACAATAATGCTGCTTACTATAATACCCCCATTAACAATATCGGTTCGCTAATGCCCTATCACAATGCTATTAACCCCGATGAGGTGGTACGAGCCGTCAATCATTTAATTGACAATGCTGAAAGTGGCAAAACCATCTTCTATAGTATTTATAGCGAAGCGCAAAGGAAGCAAGATCCGAATAAAGAAAATGCTGGACTTTTTTTCTACCGTGGTGATCCAGGGGCACCATTTGCCATCATCTGTCCCGGAGGAGGATTTTCTTACGTGGGATCACTGCATGAAGGTTTTCCACTGGCATCGCAAATCAGCCAAAAGAAACTGAATGCTTTTGTAATTCGCTACCGGATCGGCAGTGAACGGTGGGCAACAGAAGATCTGGCAGCTGCGATACGGTTCATCTTTGAAAATTCCTCTTTGCTAAAAGTAAGCAGTAATAACTATTCATTGTGGGGCGGTTCTGCAGGTGCAAGAATGGTAGGCAACATCGCCTATTATGGTGTGAATGAATTTGTCGAAGGTAATTTTCCCAAACCAATTACTGCTGTTATAGCTTATACAGGTCAGTCTTTGTACGACAAAAGTTTTCCAGCGACATTTATTACCGTAAGCGATGACGACAGAATAGCCAATGTGTCTACTGTAGAAAGACGAGTTCGAAATCTTAAGAATGTTGGCGTAATAATTTCTTATGAGCGCTATAAAAATGCAGGTCACGGGTTTGGATTGGGAACGGGTACGGACGCTGCTGGCTGGCTATACAAGGCAGTACAGTTTTGGCAGAGTCAGATGTCGAGATAATAATGAACCCTTAAAACAATGTTACCTTAAGTTGCTGTCTGAGCCAATTTACACGGTTAAAATAAAAAATCATTCTCATCGAAGAGACATACATAAATAGTTTAATCATGAAAAAAAATAAGCTACTCATTACATTAGTCATCGTACTCAGTTCTATATCTTTTATGCTGAAAGCCCAGAGCCCTTTAAAGGAAAGTATGGCGTTACCTGTTAAACAACAGCGTCTTGTCGCAATTGCTGCATTAACTGCGAACGGCGATCTAATAAAGCTTAAAACAGAACTGGAAAACGGACTTGAAGCGGGTTTATCCATTAACCAGATCAAGGAAATCCTGGTTCATGTATATGCATATGCAGGATTTCCCAGAAGTATCCGTGGCTTACAAACTTTTATGACAGTATTGGAAGAACGCAAGGCGCAAGGCCTCAATGACGTGGAAGGAGCCGAAGCATCACCGATAAAGAGTGAACAAAGCAAGTACGAACGTGGTAAAGTAGTATTGGAAAAGCTAACAGGTGCCCCAGAAAAAGAGCAGAAATCCGGGTATGCAGCTTTTGCACCTCAGATCGAGATCTTTCTAAAGGAACATCTTTTCGCTGATATTTTTGAGCGGGATGTATTGACCTATACCGAAAGAGAGCTGGCAACCATTTCAGTACTGGCAAGTATTGGAGGTGTAGAACCCATGCTACGTTCACATTTAGCTATATGCCTTAATGTTGGTTTAAAACCTGATCAATTGCAACAGTATATCGGAATAATCAGACGCACAGTAGGGGAAAAACAAGCGAATACTGCAAAAGGTGTATTAGACGAAGTCCTGAAAGGCAAAAAGTAAATGGCACTTCAATAAAAAGATATTAATCATGTATAATGGAAAAAAATAGATTAAGAATTGTTTCCGTCCTAGCTGCTATCCTTTTTACAACCGGTATTTGGTCGTGTAATGATCAAAAGGAGCAACAGTTGGTTACTGCAGACAACAAAGATATGGACAGCCTATTTCCCAAAGGCGAAAAAGTGTCGAATGATAACTTTACAGGAGTGGTTTGGCTTAATTATCTGGCACAAACTGATACTGTTCACAATATTAATATCGGATCGGTTAAGTTTGAACCTGGCGCGAGAACTAATTGGCATTATCATAAAGGAGGTCAGATACTCCTGGTAACAGAAGGCAAAGGTTTATACCAGGAAAAAGGTAAACCGGTTGAAGTAATCGAAAAAGGTAAAGTGATAAAGTGTCCTCCATTTGTAGAACATTGGCATGGGGCTACCGCCACTGATACCATGACACATATCGCCATCGGAACAAATACTAATATAGGCGGAGCTGTATGGTTGAGGCCTGTTACTGATGAAGAATATACTAAGACCAACTGAGATTTTTGGACAGCTTGTATATAAGCCATCTAATACTTAATGTATTGGACGTGACCATCTCAAAATTAACAAACCATGGAAAAACTCAAGACAACCTTAAACAGGCGTTCCTTTCTTAAAGCCTCTGCCCTTGTTGGAGGTGGCCTTATGATCCAGTTCAGTGCCCTTGCCAAGTTCGGGCTCGCCGAAAAGGGCATTGATGCAGGTGCTGCCGCAGAATGGAATGAAATAAATGGTTACATCAAAATCACTGCGGACAATGTGATTAAAATTATATGTCCCAATCCAGAGTTTGGGCAAAACGTCATGACATCACTGCCGATGATGGTCGGCGAGGAACTGGACGTAGACTGGAAGAAAGTAGAGGTTGAGATGGGGCCGCACGACAGTACTAAATTAGGCCCCCAGTTTACCGGAGGCAGTAACTCCATGCGGATGTATTGGAAGCCCCTGCGGGAAGCTGGTGCAACAGCACGCCGTATGTTAATGGAGGCTGCAGCCCAATCCTGGGGCGTGTCTGTAGAAGAAGTTACCACTAAATCCGGCGTTCTTTTTCATGAAAAAAGTAGTAAAACAGGACCCTATGGCGAGTTTGCGGCTAAAGCTTCTGAACTTCCCGTACCCAAGGGTGTAAGGTTAAAAGATGTCAAAAACTTTAACGTAATCAGAAACTCTCAAAAAAATGTAGAAGGGGCAAAAATTGTAAGTGGTCAGCCCCTTTTTGGCCTTGACTTTGAGTATGAAGGGATGCTGATTGCTATGCCCCACCATCCTCCAGCTTTCGGTCTAACACTTAAATCATTTGATGCCACTCAGGCTTTGAAAATGCCTGGTATAAAGGATGTTTTCGCCATCAAATTATATGAGGAGGGTCTTGAACAGGGTATTTTTGACACCCGTTCATTCAATGAATTGGTTGTGGTCGTAGGCAAGACCACCTGGGAGGTGATGAGTGCCCGTAAAAAGCTTGTCGTCGAATGGATGCCAGCCGGTGACACTAAGGATACCGTGGCAGCCCGGGGCGAAAAAAGAGAAGTTATTGTTCCCGGAGAACTCGAAACTACGGCTACGCAGCATGAAAAAATGCGACAGTACGCGAGTAAACCCGCTCAGGAACTAAGAAAAGACGGAGACCCGGAAACTGCGTTTAAAAATGCAGCTCAGATTATCGAACGCACCTATAACGCCCCTTTCCTGGCACATAACTGCATGGAACCAATGAATTTCTTCGCTCACGTAACAGATGAAAAGGCTTTGGTGAGGGGGCCCTTGCAGGCGCCAGGCTGGATGGAGCCAACGCTTTCAAAAGTTTTAAAACTTCCTGCTGATAAAATCGAGATTCAGATGACCCGTATGGGTGGGGGATTTGGTCGCAGAGCGTACGGTCAATATATGATAGAAGCTGCGCTGATCTCTCAAAAAGCAAAGGTTCCAGTTAAATTGATCTACAGCCGTGAAGACGATACCAGTTATGGCATTCATCGTCCAATGTATACGGCGACTTACCGGGCTGCACTCGATGCTGACAAAAATTTGATTGCCTTTCATGTTAAAGGAGGCGGCATTCCTGAACATGCCGTTCATGCAAACCGGTTTCCGGCTGGTGCAGTAGATAATTACCTTGCCGAAGCCTGGACGATACCTTCAAATATAACTACAGGTGCATTCAGGGCTCCAAGGTCAAACTTCAATGCTGCTGCTGAACAATCATTTCTTGACGAATTAGCTGAAGCCATGGGTGAAGACCCGATCGACTTTCGATTGGAATTATTAAAAAGGGCAAAAGAACGTCCTGTTGGCAAAAACAATGAATATGATCCTGACCGCTATGCAGGGGTATTAAAGTTAGTCAAAGAAAAATCCGGATGGAATGGCCCGGAGCAAAAAAGATTCAGCCGTGGCGTAGCCGCCTATTTCTGCCATAACTCTTATGCTGCCCATGTCATAGACATGACGACCAAAAATGGACAGCCGTATGTTGAAAGGGTTTACAGTGCACTCGACTGCGGAATAGTAGTGAATCCGGATGCAGCAACTAATATGGTGCAGGGAGCAGTTGTAGATGGAATTGGAACGGCACTTTATGGCGAGTTGACGCATAAAAATGGTGTGGTGGAACAGAAGAACTTTCATTCTTACCGGATCATCCGCATGCACGAAGCACCTAAAAATATAGAAGTCCACTTCGTTCAGAATGACATCGATCCAACTGGACTGGGTGAGCCACCATATCCGCCTGTGTTTGGAGCAGTAGCAAATGCGCTGTATAAAGCCTCCGGGCGCCGTTACTATCAGCAGCCTTTTAGTGCAATTCAACCTGAGACACCTACTGTTAAATAGTTCATTTTCTTACAACTTGATATCAACGTCATGATCAAACTAAACATTAATAAGAAAACCTACAGCCTTGATGCGAGTCCGGATACTCCGTTGTTATGGGTGCTTAGAGATCATGTTGGTCTTGTAGGTACAAAGTACGGCTGTGGCGTGGCGCAATGTGGCGCATGTGTTGTGCATTTGAACGGCGAGGCTGTGCGTTCCTGCGTTACGAAAATAAGCCGTGCCATAGGAAAAGAAGTTGTGACCATTGAAGGCCTGTCTGAAACAAACAATCATCCGCTACAGAAAGCATGGCTGGAACTGGATGTATCGCAGTGCGGTTATTGTCAGGCTGGCCAGATCATGTCTGCTGCTGTGTTGCTTACAGTTAAAAAGAAGCCTACCGACCAGGATATTGATGATGCACTGGCAGGCAATATTTGCCGGTGTGGTACTTATTTACGCATACGTGAAGCCATTCATTTAGCAGCGGATATGCAGGGAAGGAGGTCTCAAGCAAATGAATAAAGCATCCCTTGTAGTATTTGGCAGCTTGATGATGATGGTTGCCTTTATGGCCTTTAGTCTGGATACTTCAAAAAAGGTTACCCCTGCAGTTGCGGCTAAAAAAGATAGCGTAGCCTCTGTAGAAGCCTTCAAGAAAGTATATGCCGTACTCATGAGCCCCCGCTGCATGAACTGTCACCCTTCTGGCGATGTTCCCTTGCAGGGTGACGATAGCCATCTGCATACCATGCTTCCCAAAAGAGGTATCGATGGTAAAGGTGTATTTGCAATGAAGTGCTCCAATTGCCACCAGGAAACCAACACCCCGGGATTGCACACACCTCCGGGTAGCCCTAACTGGCATTTACCGCCGGCAGACATGAAGATGGTATTTCAGGGCCGTACGCCACACGAACTAGCGAAGCAATTGGTCAATCCCGATAGCAATGGACATAAGAACATGAAGGATCTGATTAAACACGCGGATGACGAGCTAGTTAAGGTTGGGTGGGAAATGGGTGAGGGCCGAACACCGCCACCAATAAGTCACGCAGCATTTAAGAAAGCGTGGATTACCTGGCTCAAAAACGGGGCCTATGCTCCGAGTCCAAAAACAATATAGTAAGTATATTGCCCAAAAGCTTAAGTTACATTATTAGGCTTTTGGGCATAGTTAGTCTTTATGCTCAGCTGTATCCCAAATACAAGAAGCAGAAAAATTACCAGAACAGTTTATGATGAGCAATACTTGAGAGCTTATGGAAGACAACGTAGCAAAAGGGTCAGGCCAAATGAAGAAATCACGGTCCAAATGAAATCCCCAATTAGATAAGGTAATTTTTCTACTTTATTCCAGTTAGATGCGGCTTCGGTGGCTACACTTTCAGTGCCCATCATGACTCGGTTGGGAAATCTGGCGTGATCACGCTCATACAAAGGCCACATGTAATTGTAACCAGCTACATCGAGGGAACGAAATGCATTGTCGATCGGAACTCTGTTTTTGCGTTCTTTATCCCACTGATTGTTTACCCCAGCAGTGATGGCCCTTGTTGTACCGTATTTCAGCACTTCTTTTCTCAGGTAGGCTGCGATTTCCATACCTCTGCCAGTAAGCCTTTCATAAATTTCATTGCCAATACTCGATACCATCCTTCCCCTCGCAGTGTCTGGCCAGTAGCACCACCACCCGGGCTATCCTTGCTGAATGGACCTACTGTTTTACCAGGAACTTGATTTTTAGAGTGACTCGATGCTCCAATCGTGAGGAAGATCCACTGAGCGCCAGTGACGGTCATCAAATTCAAACGTTTTTGCCTGCTCTGCAACACCAGATAAAACTTCCACCCACTATATAGTGCCTCCATATAGTAAGCAAATAGAATTCAACGAAAATATTGAGGTCTTAACTTCTTTAAAAGACTCTCTCAAACTAGGTGAGTCAAATTTGCTCTTCAACTCCCTCATCCAAAAAGCTTTCAGCGGAGAACTAGTAGCATGAAAACAGGAGCCGAAATATTCGAAGCCTACCATCAGCAGGGAGATCGTTCTGGTAAAATACACAGCTATGCGCAAGAATTAAGTACTTATAGGGCTCATGCCGGTTCGCAAGGAAAAGAATAGTTTTTAAAATCTTCTTGGAAACGCTGAGCGAATGAACAAAAAGATTTTTCGTAAAGAACCTAGCCCGAGAATTTTTACAGTGATATTGCAAGAAAGATTTAATATTATTGAGTAAAGAATTTTAAGCATGAGCCATTTAGACCCCACATACAAACAATGGATTTTTGACCTTAAAGAAAAAGTTCGTTCGGCACAGCTTAAAGCTGCGGTGGCCGTCAATGCTCAGTTAATACAACTCTACTGGGAGTTGGGCAAAAACATCACTGAAAAGCAAACGGCTTGGGGCACGGGGTTTTTGCAACAGCTTTCGAAAGATTTAAGTTCAGAATTTCCGGATATGAAGGGGTTTTCTGTGCGTAATTTGAAGTACTGTCGTTATTTTTTCCAGTTTTATAATAGCACATTTGGGCAACAGGTTGTTGCCCAAAATCTGCAGCAGCCTCTTGCAGATTTTAAAAATATAGAGAAACCGGACTACGATCTTCAGCCCCATGGCCAATTATCAGCACCAGATGAGATTAGGCAACAGGCTGTTGTCAGAATACCATGGGGGCATAATATTCTCATTTTCACTAAATAAATTTACCGTCATGAAGAATCAAAATGAGCTTAACAATATTAAAAACCAGAATGATGGCGTAAGCGAGTATACTATCAACATTCCTGAAGAACGACTCGCGGCGATTAGTACCCAAATTCAGTCATACGACTGGAGTCAACTTCCGGATCTCGGTGGCTGGAATGCAGGGGTTGGGATCAATGATTTAAAGCGCTTGGTCAACTATTGGCAAAATGAATATAATTGGCGAGATGTTGAGCGTCGTCTCAATGAACTTCCAAATTTTATAACCGAAATTCAAGGCGAGCATATTCACTTCGTTCATAAGAAGGGTGATGGTTTAAAGCCACCGGTTCTCCTTCTTCATGGCTGGCCAGGATCATACTTGGAATTCGAACGTTTGATTGACCCCCTTTCCTCGGACGGCCATGATGTGGTTGTTCCTTCACTTCCAGGTTTTGCATTTTCGAAGCCTATTACCGGTGTTATTGGTCCGAGAAGGGCCGGCGAATTGATGCATGCCCTGATGGTTCGCTTATTTGGCGATACGAAATATGTGGTTCAGGGCGGCGATTGGGGAGCTAATATCGCAAGTTGGATGGCGTATGCCCGACCCGATACATTACTTGGTTTTCACATTAACATGCTCAGCATATTCCCGGAGGATGCCTTGCCAACAACGAGGGAAGAAAAGGAACTGCTTAAGCGGCGTGAGCAAATCCTTGATCGGGAGACAGGGTATAATCATCAACAAGAAACACGTCCTCAAACATTGGGGGTAGCCACGGCAGATAATCCCGTCGGTGCCGCAGGCTGGATCTTGGAAAAATTTGGAGTGTGGGCGGACTTGCCAAAGCGTAGCGATGGTAGCCCTGACCTTTGGGCGAGATTCTCCGAAGAAGACCTTGTTACCAATATGATGTTATATCTCGCACCATCATCTGTTGTCACAGCAACATGGATTTACCATGGGAAGCGCTTGGAGGGGTCAGCAAAATTTCCGGCTGGAGCGAGCGTGCGTACACCGATGGGAGTCGCAGTATTCCCTGACCCCGTATTTGAACCTACCCCTCGTTCATACGCAGAAAAATTTTACAACGTCATTCACTGGACTGATATGGAAAAAGGCGGTCACTTTGCTGCTATGGAGGAGCCGGAACTGATGTTAGCCGATCTTAGGAAATTTATCGGTCTATTAAACGATTATCGATCCTGATAGCTTTGTTAAGGCGAATAAGCCTTGGCTAGTGAACACTATTATGGATTTCCGCTTCATCATAGTGTTCAGTAATGTTAGTGTATATTTCGTTGCCAGATTGGACGACTGAATAAATGTAATTATTGAAGTGCACTATCATAGCGAAAGTTGTTTCTCAATTGCTGCCTTGTCAATCACAGACCAAACTTCCTTGATCTTATTATCTTTAAATTCATAGAATACATTTTCTGCGAACTGGACTTTACGGCCATTAATAGGCAGACTTATAAATATCCCTATCGGGGAACAATTAAACTCTAATCTGCAAGCGACAAAAGAAGAATCGACCACAAGCAATCCCTCTTTGAAATAGAGGTCTGGGATGTCTCGGTAATTCTGCTCGAGCATTGATCGATAACCAGCCAGTCCAATTTCCTGACCATTATAGCATATACGATCAGAAACAAAATTCCCCAGTTCGCCCCATGTTTGCCTGTTCAAACATTCTAAGTAATTACGATAAATATTAAGGAGAGTATTCATAAGGATTATAGATGATCAGGGGCAAAATTTAAAGCCCACATCTGCATTCAATACAGGATTTTACTTCACGCTGATTTTTAAACTACTATCCTTGAGCCCTTTTGATTTAACTTTTAAGGATCCACTTCCTTTTTTGTACCCGGATCGGAGTATAACCATCGCCCTGCCGTTAAATAATTTTGGTTCTAAAGAATTGAAACTTTCCATGTCATTTGGTGCGGCGTTACCAGACGCAACGATCTGACTTGCCTTTCCAGTTAAGGAGATGTTAACTTTTCTACCTGACTCCATAACAACCTTACCATTCTGATCTACAAGTTCAATCAGCACATAAGAAAGTGACTGCCCATTCGCTGATAGATTTTTGCGGTCGGCCGACAATCTCAACATTCTTTTCACTCCTGGTGTAACCAGTACAATGGAATCACCTGCTACACCATTCCTATCTTCAACTGCTTTAAGCGTTCCCGGATGATAAGGGATGTTGAAGGTGGTTTTATAAATGCTGTCTGTTTTTTGTTCAGCCAGAAATTTACCATTAAGAAACAGCTTGATTTTTGGTGCTCTGGAATATACATTTACGGAAACCTTTTTATCGATGTGTTCCGGAAAATTCCATTCCAGGCTTTCCTCTGGCCAGCCCCAAAAGCTGACTTTTCTAATCTTTCCTGGCTTGGCCGGCAATTCTACTGCCATAGTAATGTTCCGCTGTTTCCAAACTACATCCCGATAGTAGGACTGAGGCTTTTTAATACCCAGCAAATCAATGTCTCCACACCAGGCATTGTACCATGGCCAATCCTGAAAAAAGTGTGTGTTTTCCGTCGGATCGACTTCAATGGAGCTGCCCAGACCTGATTCACCCAAATAGTCCATTGCCGTCCAGATGAAATCCCCTATTACATAAGGTAATTTTTCTACTTTATTCCAGTTAGCTGCGGCTTCGGTGGCTACACTTTCAGTGCCCATCATGACTCGGTTAGGAAATCTGGCGTGATCACGCTCATACAAAGACCACATGTAATTGTAACCAGCTACATCGAGGGAACGAAACGCATTGTCGATTGGAACTCTGTTTTTGCGTTCTTTATCCCACTGGTTGTTTACCCCAGCAGTGATGGCCCTCGTTGTATCGTATTTTAGCACTTCTTTTCTCAGGTAGGCTGCGATTTCCACACCTCTGTCAGTAAGCCTTTCATATATTTCATTACCAATACTCCACATAATGACCGACGGTTTATTGCGATCTCTTAGCACCAGCGATCTGATATCTCTTGCACTCCATTCGTTAAAATACTGATGGTAGTCGTCGGGGTTTTTCTTTTTCTCCCATTGATCAAAAGCCTCATTTATTACTAACATTCCCAGACGATCACAGGCTTGCATAAAACTTTCTGACATGGGATTATGTGATCGCACAGCTATGAATCCATTGGCTTTTAAAAGCTCAATCTTTCTTTCTTCAGCGCGGTCATATGCTGCTGCACCGAGCAGGCCATTGTCGTGATGGATGCATCCTCCTTTCAAATTCAGAGACTGACCATTGATTTGGAACCCCTTGTCAACGGAATAAGCAATAGTGCGAATGCCAAAAGGTAAGGTAACGATATCCTGAACGCTGCTTTCATTGGTCAATGTCAACTTTAAGGTATAAAGGGACGGAGTTGTCACATTCCATAGTTTGGGATTGGTTACCATGAAATTAAAAGCCATAGCTGCAGTATCATTTGCGGCGTAAGGAACAGGTCTGTGTTCCTTGCCAACAATTTCTCCTTCAGGACTGATGAGCTCTGCATCAACTACCAGATTTTTATCAGACTTAGATTGGATCACCGTTGTGCTTATATCCAGCTTTGCTTTGTCTTTAAGTATGGAGGTAGTCTGAACAGAACTAAGCCAATCATCTATATACGAGTGACCAGTCTTGATCAGATAAACGTGCCTGTAAATGCCTGATCCGGCATACCATCTGGAATTTTTTCCTTTATTAACTACTTTTATTGCAATTATATTTTTTTCCCCAGGCGCATTACAATATGGCGTGATGTCAAAGCGGAAGGTGCTGTAACCATACATGTTCTCCCATGCCTTTTTTCCGTTTATCCATATTTCCGATTGGTTGTATATACCTTCAAAATACAATTCATGTCTTTTCCCAGCGTCAGTTGAGCCTATCGTGAATGTTTTTCGATACCATCCTTCTCCTCCCAGTGTCTGACCTGTTGCTGCACCACCAGGGCTTTCCTTGCTGAATGGACCTACCGTTTTGCCGGGAACTTGATTTTTGATTGGCTCAATGCTCCAATCGTGAGGCAGATCCACTGAGCGCCAGTGACGGTCATCAAATTCAACCGTTTTTGCCTGCTCTGCAACACCCAGATAAAACTTCCATCCACTATCAAAAAGTTGTTTCCTGTCATCTGCATGCGTAAATGCAGGGAATGACAGCATCATGATGAATAAATATAGCTTAACAATAAATGATGTGTGAACTGTAGGTTCGGGAGACAGGGATTTAAACATGAAGGGTTTTGTATAACTGTAAAAACAAAAGTACGACTTAGCTATTAAAATTTCAGTATCAGAACCGTTACTATAGATTAACACCTGGACGAAGTTTCCGAAATGTTGTCTGCAAAATATTTTCAGTTTCCTGCATTGGCTTTTGGTGACTAATCCAGGCATGACCGACTATATATACATACGCGCGTTCTCCAAAAACCTGACAATAAACCAATTCGTAGAAGTGCCTTACGCTAAATATCATAAGGCCACATACATTCCTGAACGGCCGAGCGCCGATGGATTTCAAGTGCCCTGCCGTCGTCGTGTAGTCGCAGGGTGAACCTTAAAAAGATTCATCTGCGACTACAGATTATATTAAATTTGAAAGTCTCGTCAGACGACCAATTCGATTTTTGAGAGGGTTACAATTGTGCTCTTGGCCACCTTTAATTAAGCAGAGTAGTGGCAGCATGATAGTTTGGTAATCAGGAAACCAAAATGCTGAAAAAGAAGCTTCATGATTATCGGCAAGACTGCTTATATAATTTTCAAAACTTTTCCCTTGGAGTAAGGGTAGAGCCAGAGCATCTTGTCTATAATTTAGCTGAGATCAATATTACTTAATTAAGAGGCCTTGCAGTTCAATAATTTGCATAATAAACATTTTCGGTTAAACTTAAGTTCGGATAGTGAAGATTTTGATCAGATTTATCTGGAAAACTTCCCGACTTTACATCGGTATGCGTATACAATTTTAAACGATAGAGAACTAGCGGAAGAGATGGTGCATCAAGTCTTTCTTAAGATTCTAGAAAGAACTGAGCCTGTAGATCTTCATACCTCTTTGAAGTCTTACCTGCTCCGATCAGTGAATAATGAGTGTCTTAACTACATCAAACATCAAAAGGTGAGACAGAATTATCATTCATATGCAATACACAGTATGCGAGATAGGGTAGAGAATCCATCTAGTAAGCTTGCCTGTCAAGAGCTGGAATTGCACATTGCGCAGGCAATAAACGATTTACCGGAACAGTGTCGTACGATATTCCAGTTAAGTCGTTTCGAGGACCTTAAGTACGGAGAAATAGCGATTCAACTGGGTATATCAGTCAAGACCGTTGAGAGCCATATGAGGAAAGCATTAAAGCGGTTAAGGTTGGAGCTGGCAGATTACCTTCCTCTCATTGGATGGATAGTGATCATTAAAGTATGGTATTAACGAGTGGAATATGGAAATGAACGACGATTTACTAATTAGTTATCTTCTAAATGAAACTTCTGCCGACGAAGCCAGGGACATTGAAACCTGGCGCTTGGCAGACCCGGCTAATGAGGTAAGATTTAAACAGTTCCAGATGGTGTGGGACACGAGCACTATCCTGGACCTAAAAGAACAGACTGATGCTAAAAGGTCACTTGCGAGGTTAAAAATGAAGATTCCAAGCCATAACAGAGAGCGTTCGGGTGTTCTTCAACTTAAACCAAAAGCAGATTGGCTGAAGGCTGTCGCTGCAGTTATTTTAATTTCCGGCGTGGCTTGGCTTTATATGACAAGTCGATCACCGAAAAATCTGAGATCTGCGACGGATCAAGTAGTCAAAATTGATACACTTAGTGATGGATCGGTAGTTACTTTGAACAAAAATAGCGTACTTGAATACCCATCGAAATTTGCCGATAAACAGCGCCTGGTAACTCTCAATAAGGGCGAAGCTTTTTTTGAGGTGATGCCGGATAGAGACAAGCCGTTTTTGATTAAGTCAGGCAATATATCTATCCGGGTCGTGGGTACGTCATTTAATGTGAAAATAAGAAACGGAGCTGTGGAAGTCATTGTAGAATCCGGTAAAGTTCAGGTGACTAAAGGAGACCAAAAGATCTTTCTTGAGCCACGTGAAAAATTAGTTGTGTTTGAGCATACAGATGTTTTGCAGAAGGGGATGAACCAAGACTTTTTATATAATTATTACCGAACAAAAGAATTCGTCGCTGAGGATACCCCTCTTTGGCGGGTAGTTGAAGTATTAAATGAAGCCTATAACAGTCGGATATTGATTAAGAATCCTAATATCAGGGATCTGCCATTAAATACTACTTTTAAAAATGAATCTTTAGAGGATATATTACAAGTGATTAGCCGCACTTTCAAAATATCAGTAGAGAAGAAGCAAAATCAGATTATACTGAAATAACGTACAAGTAGATGTTCTTTTCGCTGCGAATTCTAAAACGTTTCTTATTCACTCTACAGGTTTTACTTTTTGTATTTCCATTTGAGGAATCGATTGGTCAGAGCCTGCTGGGCAAACAAATATCCGTTAATATCAAGAGCCAGCGGCTTGGATCGGTACTTTCTGATATCAGCCACAAAGGCGGGTTCTACTTTTCATATAGTGGCAAGGCAGTTCCAAAAGATAGTATAGTTACTTTAAGGGCCAGCAATCAAACTATCTATGCCACGCTAATTAACTTACTTGGTAATCGATATGAATTCGAAGAGCGGAACAGTTATATCATTATCACGCCCGCGTTAATGCGCATGTCGTTCATTAATGCAGATATAGCCGCTGAAAATAACAACTATTCTATAAGCGGAATCATTATAAATGAAAAGACTGGAGAGCGGTTGGCGAACGCCAGTGTTTATGAAAAGCAGCAACTTGTATCCACTTTAACCGATGAACATGGATATTTCAGACTGAAGTTAAGGTCCACAAATTTGGATCAAGTTCGTCTTACGGCTAGCAAGGTTTTATACCGGGATACATCCCTTAGCTTTCTAAATACGGTCGAAGTTTCCAATCGCAGTTGGGCAGGGACATCCCATGACAATGGAAACGACGTCGAGCTCACTGCAATTGGCAGATTTTTCACAACAGCAGCACAACGCTTACAAAGCATTAATATCCAGAATTTCTTCGCTAACCGTCCTTATCAGGTGTCAATCACTCCTGGTCTAAGTTCGCATGGTGCACTTAGTTCGCAAGTGATCAACAAACTCTCTTTAAATTTGGCTGGAGGATATACCGCTGGGGTTGATGGAATAGAAGTTGGCGGACTTTTCAATATCAATAAACGTAACACCAGATATATGCAACTAGCTGGCATATTTAATCTTGTGGGTGGGAATGTTACCGGCCTGCAACTGGCAGGCGTTAGTAATCAAACCTTAGATACGGTGAAGGGGGTTCAAGTATCAGGTTTTATCAATAAAGCAGATAATCAGGTTTCAGGCTTGCAAATTGCGGCACTTAATAACAAAGCTCATATCTTAAAAGGTTTGCAGATCGGGCTAGTCAACGTCGTTGATACTTCAAAAGGTGTCAGCATCGGACTGATCAATATCATTAGGAATGGCTTTTATAAGATCACTGTGTCAGCTAATGATCTGACTAATACGAACATTTCTTTAAAGACTGGAACTCACGGATTCTATAGCAGCTTATTATTGAGTGCCAACATATCCGCAAATAATAAAATGCTTTCATTTGGCATGGGTGTTGGTCATGACCTTATGATCACTAAACGAACTTATTTATCAGCAGAAGCAGCATATCAGTTTGCTTTTACAGGTTTGATGGATGACCGATGGGCTCAAGGCAAACTTTTGCTTAATATTCCCTTGACAAAGACCCTGGATTTGGTTGCAGGACCGACTTATAATAAATACTCTTATACAGGCAGCCTTCCCGGTTATCAAAGTAAATTTAAAAAATCCAGAGATTATGATGGTTACGGAAATCCTGTTAAAAGATGGGTAGGCTGGGAACTGGGAGTTGCGGCAAATTCTGCTTTCAGACCAGCTCGTGACATTACCAAAGCACGTCGTTCAAGTGATCTATTCCTGGGTGTCGCCGCGATAGTAGGGTGGGGATACGATGCGCCATCAACTTACATACTTGGAGGTGAAGTGCTTTTGCAAAAAGACTTTGGCGGTTCGATGTCTGGTACATTAGCTGCCGGGTATGTTCATCACGCTTATGACGTTGACCGGCTTAGCTGGTCGATGTCTGTTAATAGCAGTCAAATTATTCAGTATGAATATTTATCAGACAACTATAAAGCTATCCCACTAAAAGCCGGAATCAGAACTTATACAGGTAAGCGCCTATTCTTTGCTGGCGAGCTCGGAGCTTCGCTAGGAATAAGTCAACCTGGCATAGTAACGACTACAGATAGAAACGGAAGTGTGGAGCATCCTGAAAAAAGAGCTTATAATTCATTTTTATACGCAGTGTCTGCCGGATACAGCCTTGATAAAGGTTTGGAGGCAGGAATAAAGTTCGAAGATTATACCAGCTTCGGACAAGTCAAACAATTCAATTTACGCCTTGCTTACCGTTTTAAGTTATAATATTTTCCTAGATACTGACTAGTATTTAGGAAAAACCAAAAGCTTATCAATCGAGGTGTGGTATCGGCAATTATTTGTATCGATCAGAGTAGGGGTAAGGCCAACGCTTGTTGTCTTTATAGTAAACCTTATCACACATGAAAAGAATTTTGTTTACCCTTCTAGGTCTATCCTTTTCTTTCGTTGTTCGTGCACAAGATGCGGGGAACGGAAACTTCGAAAAACCACACCGCTCAAGCGACCTCTTCTTCGGCATTGCAGCCCTTGCAGGTTGGGGCTTGGATAGTCCATCTACATATGTATTAGGAGGTGAAATTCTTTTGCAGAAGGACTTCGGCAGATCTATCTCTGGGACTATATCTGGCGGATACGTTCGTCATACTTTTAATCATAATTGGCATAAATACATCTCCATTCATGATACCGATTACATAGAGGAGTATCTGATGTCAGGATATGAAGCTATACCACTAAAAGCAGGTATCAGAAAATATACTGGTAAAAGATTGTTCTTTGGCGGCGAGCTCGGCGTTTCACTTGGGCTAAATCAATCAGGGATATTAAAAACAACTGATATTAACGGGACCGTTGAACGTACTCATCACAGAGCTGACAATTCATTTGTATATGCTGTATCTGCCGGATACAGCTTTGATAATGGTTTGGAGACTGGTGTAAAGTTTGAAGATTATACCGGTTTTCGACATATTAGGCAGTTAAATTTACGCCTTGCCTATCGCTTTAAATTATAAAATCCTTCAAATCTATTATCGCATTACTTCAACCATGTAAATGCCCAGCATCTAAAACAGCTATAATATGATGCTTTCATCTGTTCAGAGTAAGGGTAAAGGAGATGTTTGTTGTCTTAATAGAAACATACAATACATGAAAAGAATTTTCTTTACCCTTTTGATCCTATCGGCTGTTTCATTTGTGCGGGCACAAAATTCGGAAAACAGTTTTATCAAAAACGACAGTCAAAATACCGGGTCTAATCTGAAGTTTGGACTGAGCATAAATCCGGGTTTGAACCTTGGTCGCTTTGGATCTGATTTAGTTTTAAGCGGAGATCTCGGCCTGTATAAAAGTTTAACAAATAATTTGGAAGCCACATTTTCGGCTGGGTATATCGGATATTCTAATGCCCTAATTCATGTTAAGCCGGGATTTCGCTATTCTTTAAATGACAGTTTTTATACTGGCGTACAGGCTGGTATTGCCATTTCTACAACTGAAGGCGGAGCCTATTTCGCCTATTCCCCTACAATAGGGTACAAACTGAATACAAAATTCGATGTTGGTTTAAAGTACGACCATGTCGGCAGGTGGCTATCTGTCCTGGGGCTTAATTTAACCTATAGAATTGGCTTATAGGACATGGATTTTTATATTAAGCTATGAAAAATGATAGCGGATCGCTGAGAAGTGCTCTACGTTAATTTGTTAGGGTTGTAAATGAGTTTTAGCAAGATAATTTTTTGGCTGTTGTGCTTGGCGTTCATAGGATCGGCCTATTCGCAGACAGATACCATATTGATAAAAGTGGATTCTGCAATGACCAATCCGTACTCCAGACAGTCTAAAACTTCGGTGCCAAATGATACTGTCGTAACTTTAGTAGAAGAAAAGCCTGTAATCCTCAGGTTGTAAAGGATCCAGCCAGGCTCGCCGTTGAAAGCATGCCTGGCCAGGCGGCACGACGCTCAGCTATTCTTCCAGGCCTTGGACAAATCAGAAACGGGAGGTGGTGGAAAGTTCCCTTTATTTATGGAGGACTTGTTGGAGCAGCCCTTGTGTTCGAGTTTAATCAACGATATTACAAGGAGGTGCTAACAGAACTGCAAATAAGGGATAATCAACGACTCGGAATCCCGGATGACAGAGAGACTAACCCCAAGTATGCACCGTACGAAGATTTTGATCAGCTGCAATCAGCTAAAAATTTAATTATTAACTGTTTCAATAACCTTCTTATGGTTAATTCCCCATTCTTTTAAGGCATAGATGATGGGTGTTAGAGTTGACGCATATTCTTCAGATTTATATACGATCTTGATAGGATAATCCTCTATCACGATTCGTTTAATTAATTTATGCTGTTCCAATTCCTTTAACTCTTTTGCCAAAACTTTGGGAGTAATACCAGGAATGCTGTCCTGAATATCTGTGAAACGCTCATTTCCTACGCCTACTGAAATGATAATCGACAGCTTCCACTTTCCATTGATCACTTCAAGCGCATCTCTAACTGGTTTAACTGTATTCAAGCAGTCGTTGTAAGGTTTTTTCTTTGCCATTATATAATGTTGGTTTGCTTAGAGCTTCTGGAAACGTTTTTCATCATTAATCTCATTGATGATCTCGGCGAATAGTTTTGCAGATTTCACCCGATCTTCCAGTGCAAAGATATTTGAAACCATAATGAGTTCATCAACCTTTGTCTCTTCAATAAAACCCCGTATTTGTTCTTTGACAACTTCTTTACTTCCAACAAAGGAATATTTTAACATTTGGTGCACTGTGGGGTGCCTTAAGATCTCTTTTAAATCACTGGTCATTTCTGTAGGAGGCTGTAGTGGTTGCGAGTTTCCTGTCAGTACTCCAAAAAACATTTTTATCAAAGAGGTGAAGGACCTTTCGGCTTCTTCATCCGTATCAGCGACGATGACATTGACCCCAGCGATTGTGTAGGGTTTTTCTAAAACGCCTGTAGGCTGAAATTCTTCTCGATAAATAGCTAAAGCGGAATGTAAATGAGTAGATGCAAAATGACTGGCAAAGGCATAGGGCAATCCTTTTTTAGCAGAAAGATGGGCACTGTCAGTACTTGACCCTAATATATAAATAGGGACGCTGACGCCTTCAGCGATTGGAACTCTTACTTTTGAACTTTTATTACCAGCTGAAAAGTAATTCTCAATTTTTCCAACTTCTACGGGAAAAGAGTGGGCAGCATTCATAAAATCAGACCGGATCGCTTGTGCTGTAGGTATGTCCGTACCCGGAGCTCTTCCAAGGCCTAAATCTATTCTGTTGGGGTATAATTGCGCTAATGTTCCAAACTGTTCCGCAATAACCAATGGTGAATGATTTGGAAGCATAATCCCCCCTGACCCAACTCTTATTTTGCTTGTATTTTCAGCTACATAGCCGATCAAAATTGAAGTGGCACTACTTCCAACCGAATCAGAATTGTGATGTTCTGCAAACCAATATCTTGTATAATTATTTTCTTCTGCAACTTTCGCTAATGCAAGCGAGTTGTTTAATGTTTCCTTAAAACTATAGCCTTCTGAAACAATGGCAAGTTCTAAAATCGAATACGCAATTTTTCTATTCATTATATTTCTCTTTGAAGGGATCGATTTGTCCAATGTAACCTTTATGTAAATTACTTTACAAAGTAAAGCAATTATAATGTCGAAACTTCATTTAAGAGTCATTATTAGATGATTTAGACAATGTCTGGTCTTATTTCGCTTTCCTTTAGGAAAGTGCTATATAATGGAAAGTATTTTTATTTAACTTTGCTTTCTAATATTTTACATGAAAAAATTAAAGTTAGGAGCCGTATTGGATGGGCTGGGATGGAACTATATGGCCTGGCAACATCCCGATGGATTCTAAATTTTAAAAAATAATATAGAAAAATGAACAAAAAAAATCGAGTGACAGAAATCCTGGGTATTAAGTTTCCAATTATTCAAGGTGCTATGTCATGGGTAACAAACGCAGAACTAGTGGCGGCAGTTAGTAATGCAGGGGGATTATATTCCTTGTTTGCCATTCTAATCCTATTTAGAGAAGATTAATTTTCTCTAAAAATATTCTCCGTAACTGGTCTCATTTTTGTATACTAAGGTTGAGTTTTGAGACTCATTGATATAGGACCGAATTTAGCTACCATACAGCGTAAACTCGCGATAGTGAGCAAGAATCAAATATAATTACGGACAAACCTTGATAGAAAATACCAGATTAACTCCAATTTTAAAACCTTTGAAGCAGGCTATTCAGGTGTTTTCAGCTAATGATCCGTTAAGGATGGCGGCAGCAACGGCATTCTTTACCATTTTTGCATTGCCTCCTATACTTGTGATCATCACGCAGGTGTTGGGCCTGATCGTTAATGATCAGATTATTCGGGAGGTATTTCAAAGTCTGTCTTCGGTTATCGGCAAAAGCAGCACTGTTCAGATAACGGATACGTTAAAAGCTATCAGGGAGCTGGCCAGCAACGAATACATCACCATTGTCGGTATGGTGATTTTAGTTTTTGTTGCTACGAACCTGTTTAAGATTGTTAAAGATTCGATTAATCAGGTATGGAAGATAAAAATGGTTGCTAAACAGCGTTTCCGCGGAACAATGCGTTCAAGATGGCAGGCTCTTATCATCATTGTGTTTACTGGCTTTCTGTTTTTGATCTCGATCCTTATGGAGGGGATGCAAACTTATCTTAAAGAGGTAGTGGAAGAGTTATTACCCTGGCTGGCAGATTTTCTGAACAGTGCATTCAGTCATATATTTTCTATCCTTATCGTAACGACCTGGTTTGTGGTCATTTTCAGATATTTACCTGATGGCGTACCCGCCTGGAAGGTCGCAATAGCAGGAGCGCTCTTTACCAGTATTCTGTTCAATATCGGTAAGTTTCTGCTGCGTGTTTTATTGCTGCAAAGTAATATTGACAGTTTGTATGGAGCCTCAGCTGCGATTGTGCTTCTGCTTCTCTTTGTTTTTTATTCCTCACTGATCCTGTATTTCGGAGCCTCTTTCACACAGGCCTGGGCCGACTGTCACGACACGCCCATTGAGCCAAAGCCTGGAGCAGTACGTTATAAATGGGTGGAGATTACGGAGCGGAGCTGAAGTCGAAAAGGTGAACGTTCACTTCATCAAGTTTAAAACTCTCTTTTTCATGTCCTTGACGGACCAGTTCGTGATAGAGGAACTCCCCTGGTTGCGAGTTGTTATACCAGTCGGGCTTGCTTTCAATTTCTCCTATATCATTCCAGAGTTTTTTATTGTAAACCACCCATACACGTCTTTTTCCTTTAAACTGGGTTAGATCAGGCTGTAGTTTGTTAATGTAGTCTTCCGGACTTGCTGATGCGAACTTCATGTCGCTCCCCTCAATCGCATTGTATCGGAGATTATAAGCCTTCTTATAGTAACGGTAACCGTAGTCCATATTCCAGTAGACGTAGACAACATCTCCTTTCTGATAGTTCTTGTCGATATGGAGCAGTGCTTCTTTCTGATAGGATTTTTTGTAGCGGCCAAAGCTACCGGGGTCAACTACATTGGCAGCGGATGCTGAAAGTCCGCCTGTGAGCAGGAGAACCGGGATAATGAATTGCCTGTTGTGTAGTGCCGGGAAGGATTTGATCGCATGATCGCAGCCTCTTGCAATAAGGAGGATAATTAAGGGGGAGAGGAAAACAAGCAGACGTTCAAAAAAGGGATAGCGTTCCAGCGCCGATGCCGTAAGTGTAAGCAATACGGGCAGGGTGAGCAAAGTCAGGGCGCGTTTGTCGGCTTTGAAGAAAGCGTAGACTCCTGTCATTGAGAGAATAATTGGAATGAACGACATCTTCATGATGATACGTAAAAGCGTCGAACCTGTGGTGTTGAAGTTCCATAGCAGGCCTAATGGGTAGTCGAGCATGGTGTACAAATGCTGGACGAGCCACTTTGCGGTATCGGGAGACCATAGAGGAAGAGGCATAAAACTGTTATAATGCCTGAACCAGTAAAGGAGCCATTGCTGATCAACTTGTTTGCTGGTAATAAGGACATAATGAATAGCAAAGCTGATGAACCACATGGAAAAGGGAACACACATCTTCCACAATGACTTCCAATCTTTTTTTACAATGAGGGACAGACATACCGCAGCCCCAATGCCTGTCAGGATGAATACCGATGAGTAAGAGAACCACAGGATCAACGCACCCGATGCCCCCCATAAAAGTCTTGATTTTAGCTTAAGTTTTTCATAGAACCGGATGTATAACCAAAGGCAGAGCACTGTTGTGAGAAGTTCCATACTGTATTGCTTCACTTCTACAGAATGGTAAATCAAGGGAGGAGCAAAAGCCATCATTCCTATTGCCGCCATCTGGCCTGCCGGTTTTAACCAGTAACGGCATACGGGGACAAAACAAATGAAGGCGGCTATACCACAAAGTAATGGGATCAGTCTGAGCGCCTGCTCTTGATTGCCAAATAAGAGAACGGAGCATTTGACCGTCCACAAAAATCCGATAGGTGCTTTTTGCTGGTATTCGAGCAGGGGAGATGTTAGCTGCTGGAAGTCAGCGGATATCACATTCAGTGACACATAGATTTCATCGAGCCACAATGATCTGTTGTGAATGAAATGAAACAGACGGAACAGAAGGCCGAAAGAGAGTATCGTATATAGAAAGACCTGAGCTTTCGCAACTGGCTTTTCAGGCCGTAAACAGGATTCTTTTTTAACCTCAGCGGAAATTGAGTAAGGCATATGAAAACTTTTGGAACGCATGGTAAAGATGGTTAATTAAATTATCTCTTTGTTACACACCTTTATACATCAAGGGTAACAATCCTTTCTGATTGCACATAGCGCTTTCATTAATATCTAACTTGTTACAACGATTTTATAGAAACGCATGGTCAGTTGGGAGAAAGTGAAGGTGGTCATCTTTGATGTGGATGGAACCTTGTATTTGCAGTCTAAGCTTAGAAAAAAGGTGCTTTTGGGATTGTTGAGGCACTACGCCGTCCGACCCTGGAAAATTGATGATCTGAAAATTTTAATGTATTTCAGGAAGGAACGGGAGCAAAACGCAGGATATACGGGTAGCGGGCTGGAACTTGCACAGTACATATGGTGTGCAGAAAGAGTGAATTATCCGGTAAGTATGATCAAACCTGTGATAGAACGGTGGATATTCGATTTCCCAAATCAGTATCTGGCCGACTGTGTATTCCCCGGGATACATGACCTTTTCGACTCGTTACGTGAGAACGATATCAAAATTGCTATTTATTCAGACTACAAGGCCCAGGAAAAGCTTAAGGCTATGGGTTTAAAAGTTGATATGGCCGTTGCTTCTACCGATCCTGAGGTAGACAGACTGAAGCCCGACCCCTGCGGTCTTTTATATATAGCAGAGAAGTTGAAAGTGGATCCTGATGAATGCCTTTTCATTGGCGACAGGCTTGAGCTTGATGGAGAATGTGCTCTTCGGGCTGGAATGCCTTATCTGATCATCGATAAAAAACCACTAAAAACCTTTGATTTTTTTCACAACCTGACAACTCAGTTAACTACTTACTCTCAAACGCAAAATATTAACCTATGAAAACAACCAATACCACTACTTCTGCTGTAACTGATGGAGGTGTGTCCTTAAGGGCTGCCGGACTGCATGAATATGTAACGATTGCCAGGCCTGACCACTGGTTTAAGAACATTTTTATGCTTCCGGGAATGCTTTTTGCATATCTTGTTTACCAGACTCCGCTGGAACCTGCCTTCTTTTTGAAAGTAGTAAGCGGCATTGCCTGTACCTGTCTTATCGCATCAGCGAACTATGTTATCAATGAGTACCTCGATGTTCAATTTGATCGGTTTCACCCTGTTAAAAAGTTCAGAAGCGGGGTTCAGACGGTTTTAAACCCCTATTATGTGTTTTTACAGTGGTTGCTGCTGGCTGCTTCGGGTCTTTTATTATCGCTTTACATCAATCTTCCGTTTATGCTTCTCGAAGCGTTTCTTTTGTTTATGGGAGTGATGTATAATGTAAAGCCCTTCCGTACTAAGGACCGGGTCTATCTTGATGTACTTTCCGAGTCTGTTAACAATCCAATCCGTCTGGCGCTGGGCTGGTTTATCTTTGTACCAGCGACTCTGCTACCTAATCATATATCTGACTTTAGCTGGGTAATTATTCCGCCTTCGAGTATCATCCTGGCTTATTGGATGGGAGGGGCCTTTTTAATGGCAACGAAGCGTTTTGCAGAATATAGATTTATCGGCAATCCTGAGCAGGCGGGTCTTTACCGGAGGTCTTTTAAGTATTACACAGAGAACAGCCTGTTGATCTCGATGTTCTTCTATGCGCTGGTATCCGCATTTTTCCTGGGAATCTTCCTGGTTAAGCACCGTATTGAACTCTTGCTGAGTTTCCCTTTCTTCGCTGTGTTATTCGCATGGTACCTGCACATAGGATTAAGAAAGGATTCTGTTGTTCAGGGGCCTGAGAAGCTTCATCACGAAAGGAAATACATGGGTTTTGTGGTACTGTTTATTGTTGTTTTGATGGCTTTACTGTACATCGACATACCTCAGCTTAACTGGTTTTTGAAGCAGTCATTCCAGTACTAACAGGTGTATCGTTTGTTGAACTAATTTTTGATGACCCGATTAATCATTACTACAGTAAAAGAGATTTCCAGACATCAGGTATCACGTTTTCTCATTGTGGGGGTGTTTTCCTTCCTGATCGAGTTTTGTGTGTTTACTGTTCTGGTCGATTTCTTTCATATCAAATACACTGAAGCCAATCTCCCGGCGATGGCCATATCGGTTGTGTGTAACTACTTCCTGACGAAGATGTTCGTCTTTGAGGGGGGGCGTTATAATGACCGTGTGACTTTTATTCTTTTTGTGGTTTTTACACTGTTTGGTCTGGGCCTTAACCAGTTTTTCCTCTGGTTCCTGGTGGAGCATGGCGATGTGAATATCAAGCTGAGTAAATTTATAGCTGTTGGATTGGCTTCAATTTTTAATTACTTTACTAAGAAATACCTTGTATTTTAAACACTACGTAGTTTTTTCTTCAAAACACGTGTTTATGCGGTGAACTCCTTTTCGTTATGCTTGTTAGTTAGTGAAACGATGAAGATATGGCAGCAATTACAGAAAGCATACAGAACGAGGGACAGCCAGGCTCTGTTCCTCAGGAAGAATTAAAACGTAGAGAGACCTCCGGAGAGGATATTCTTTCTGGAGCGAATCAAACGGATCAGTTGGATCGCTTACATCCTGATGAGCAGAAGAACCGCGAAGAAGCTGGCAGTCCACCGGTAGAGCATGTCGACGACGGTAGTCCGGAAGATGCACATCGTAACGGAGATGATGGCGGGAGTGATGGATCTTCAAATGCTTAGTGATGGAACTGGGTGAGCCGATAATGAAAATTCTGAGAAAGGATTATGATCCTCTTGCGATGGTTGAGCAGACGTTCAAGCGTTATGATCTGGCATTCAAAACGGATGAAGCGGGTAAGCCCATTTTGTTATTCATTGGCAAGAAAGATGCTAATGGAAACATCAAGGGAGATCGCTTTGCACGGCGACTTAAGTACGACCAGAACGGACAGGTGATTAAGGACCATTGGGAACACAAAGGCAAAGCATCCTGATTTAGACACGTATCAAAGACTAATTATGATTATTCCAATCGTTGTAGGTATTGTATTCCTGGTTGCCGTGATAGTGCTTTATTACATGAAAAAAAATCGCGGTAACAGAGACATAGGTAAATAACGTTTCTTTTGAAAGTTGGTATGCCTTCAGGATGAGGACTTCTCTGAGAGTTCTTTAACTTTTTGCAGAGCAAGAGGCCACATTTCATCCATGTGTTTTTGAAATTCTTCGGTAACGTCGAGGTCTATCAATAATCGGGTGTTTCCATCAAATTCTTGCAAAGTATAGTTTTCCATAGCGCCAGCCCATTCATTCGCTTTGTCGTTGCCGGTATATTCTACGCCATCTTTATATGTACCAAGATGCCGGATGGATAGATACTCATAGGGTCTGTTAGTTGCAATTTCGGAAACCATCCCCTGTCCGGAGCCGTCTAGAAACAGCGCTTTGCTTCCTTCCTGCCAGTCGGTCTCCACTTGCGAACTTTCCGAAAATGCTGAGGTCCAGATAGGGTAAGTATCCTGGCCTAGTAGTACATTCCACACCTTTTCTGCCGGTGCGTGGATGGTAATCTCGTATTCTTGCTTTTTCATGGTCTATAACGTTTTGGATGGTTAGAAGTCTATTAAAGTTCCGATGTTTTTTTCGTTTCTGCAAGGGTAATTACTGAAAAGTCAGGGAGTATATTTCAATTATTTTTCGAATATCTACACATTTTCAATGGTTTACTGTTAAGAAGGAAGACTAACACACAAATGGTATGGAAGACAAGAACAATTTACTTGAAGAGAAAGATATTTTGGATGTTGATCTGGGAGAGGGTCAATCATTGGTCGTCCCGGTAATAGACGAGCGGCTCCGGATTGAAAAGGAAAGAATTGAAACGGGCAGTATCCGGGTCTCCAAAAAGGTTTTTGAAGAGACGGCCAGAAAGAAGGTGTCCGTTGCGCAAGAGGAAGCTTCTGTGGAGAGGAAAGTGTTTAATGCGTATGTAGATATTGCTCCTCCCGCAGTTCGTCAGGAGGGTGATGTGACTATTATCTCGGTTGTGAAGGAGGTGCTGGTTGTTGAAAAGCGGCTTATGCTCGTCGAAGAATTGCATATCTCTAAGAATAAAACCAACACTGTCGTTCCGGTAGAGCAAACGGTCAGAAAGGAAGTAGTTACGATCAATCAAGCAGATATCGGCACGAACTTTGAACCGCTTTGGTAAGAAAACTTTATCCACCTAAAAATAAGATTATGTCGCACACAGTAATTGGAATTTTCAACAGTTCCAGCCAGGCGCAGGACGCTATAGAATATTTAACAGCGAACGGATTCGATCGTGAAAATTTAGATATAAGAACCTCACAAGCTGGCAGTTTAGAGTCATCGGGAGGTGCTGATGTGGAGGTGAGTGATCCTATTGGCGATTTTTTTAGTGGCATCTTTGGCCCTGGCGTAAGTGATGCCTCACGTTATACAGAAGCCGGTCGCAATGGTACAATTGTTACAGTGCATGCTATTAGTCGGGAGCAGGCAGACGTAGCGGCTCGTGTTCTGGATAATCATGGAGCAGCAGATGTGGATGAACATGCTAATGCAGGAGCAAGCGGGTCGGATGAAGCACGTCTTCGTAGCCGTATCATTGACGGAACGGTAGAAGACAGGCTAAGGCTTCGTCAGGAAAATCTAAGAGATGATCGAGGATCTGCGCATCGACCGGATGTGGACGTAGATGCATTTAATAAGGGTGCACTTTGATATGATGAAATGGCTGATTTAGAGGTTCAACCCAAAAAAAGGGGAGGGTGGTGGCTCCGGATAATGGTAGCGCTTGCTATCATGTTCATATTACTCTTCTTTTTGAGGAGTTGTAACCAATACCAAACATTCATGAATGGAGGGCCTGACAGCACTAATGTGTCTGAATAATAACCAACAGATCTTATACGATGATAGTACGGGAAGAGATGAGCGGGGCTGAAGATTATCTTGAACAGTTAAGTGGCAGTAAGTATGAGATAGTGCCCTCTCAACCGGATATCAGGGGGTGGTGGGTTATGGATTCGTCTCATTCCAAAATAGGAAACGTGGAAGACCTAATCTTTAATCCGGCGTCGAGAAAGGTTCGCTGCCTGGTATTAAACGTTGCGGATAACGATCTTGGATTGAGATCGAGGTCCGTGTTAATACCTATCGAGGCGGTGGATTTGCAGGAGAATGAGGCTATCATAGTCGTCCCTGACTTGTCTCCTGAGATGTTTCAGCTGCTTCCGGACTGTCGGAAAGGCCTGTTTGATAAGGGCGTATGGGAGGAAACTACAGGAGTTTTTACTGCTTTAGCAGACCGTGATCAGCAGGTTTCTCAGAATAAAGCAATTAGTGTTAATAACGCATTGGAGACATTTAAGGATGGAGAGATGGAGATCAAACTTTACAAAGAAAAATTTATGACAGATAAAGAACCATTTGAAATATATATTGACGGCGAAATGCTGACTGTAATTCCACAGGACGAAACCTACATTGTTTATAAAGGCATGTCGAAGCTAGGTGATATTATGCCACATCAGGATGACGAGGGACTTGTATGGGTCACCGGAGACTTGATACCTTTAGACTACCTGGCGCAAATAGGGGAGCAGATAGAGCTTAGTCGCCCCCGCTAACCCCACCGGACACGATAAATTTCATTGCTTCGCTCGCGCTCATATTCAAAGGCTGGACGTTTTCTGCTTTTACAATGGCAAGCTGTCCCGCAAAAGAATAAGAAAACGGAAAGTAGACCGCTACATTACCGTCTAGTTTAAGTCGGGAGAGATCTTTTCGTGTTACGAATCCGATTTGCTTTAGGCCGTGGTTGTTGATCTCAACGATAACCGGCTCATGGAACTTCTTTTCATCGCCTACGAATGCTTCTGTAAGATCTTTTACAGATGAGTACAGGATGTTGAACAGGGGAACTCTGTTGAACCAGCGGCTGAACCACAGTTTTATAGGTTCAGTAATCAAATTGGTAACGATAATTCCTGATAAGAGAATGATCACGACTACGGTAAGGATACCCAGGCCGGGGATATACATCGGTTCTCCGGTCTTAGCATCGACCCAAATAGCACCGCTCAGGTTGAGCAACTGATCGAGTGTTGAGATTATCCAGAATACCAAAAAGATTGCTACACCGATAGGTACGACTACGAGAATTCCTTTTATAAAATAGTTTATTAGTGCTTTAAATAGTGTATTCATTTCTTGTATGACGTAAAAGGCGATGTATAAATTACAGTTTTATAAATTTTAATGGATTATTCGTAGTAATAGACCCTTTTAACGCGCTGGGAGATACCTGTTAACACTTCATAAGGGATTGTTTCAAGTTGGCGGGCTATATGGCCCACTGTGTGGCTGCCGTCGAAAACGATGACTTCGTCGCCTTCCTCAACCGGCACTCCGGTGATGTCGAGCATACACATATCCATGCAGATATTACCTATTGTGGGAACGAGGTGACCATTGATGAGCATGTGCCCGTTTCCATTCCCTAGTTTCCTGTCATAACCATCGGCATATCCGATCTTAACAGTTGCAACTCTTCCATCATGGAGCATTACTCCACGACGGTTGTATCCTACAGTTTCGCCTTTGCGCAGTTCCTTGATCTGTGATACACAGGTTATCAGGCGGGCGACGGTATTGAGAGGTGACTTTTCCAGTGAATGAGAGCTGTCAATACCATACAGGCCAATGCCCAGTCTGACCATGTCGAACTGGGCTTCGGGCAGTCTGCTGATGGCTGAGGTATTTGCGATATGTTTTATAATGGAGTAGCCGAGAACGGATTCCAGTTTCTTTGTGATTTCAGAAAAGAGATTAATTTGCTGCCTTGTGAAGTTATCGGACTTATCATCTTCACTGCTGGTAAGATGAGAGAATGCACTTTTGACGGTGACACGAGTGTCTTTGGCGATGAGTTTTAGCAAAGTTTCGATTTCTTCCGGTGAGAAGCCGAGGCGATGCATTCCTGTATCGAGCTTAATATGCACGGGATAATGGGTTCGATCTGTCGATGACAGGGCATTGAGGAAACTGCTCATAACCCTTAAGCTGTAGATTTCTGGCTCCAGGTTATTTTCGATCATGGTTCCGAAGCCGTCTACGTCGGGGTTCATTACCATAATTGGCAAAGTGATACCGGCCTGTCGCAGGGACACTCCTTCATCAGCATAAGCGACCGCCAGATAATCCACACGGTTGAACTGCAGGATGTTGGCGATTTCATAGCTGCCACTTCCGTAGGAGAAAGCTTTGACCATCGCCATGAGCTTTACGCCAGGCTTCAGTTTCGCCTTGTAATGATTTAGGTTTGCTTCCAGTGCACTTAGGTTGATCTCAAGGATCGTTTCATGAACTTTCTGGGTCAGGACTTTGCTGATGTGCTCAAACCCGAACTTTCTGGCACCTTTCAAAAGTATGGCCTCGTTGTCTAAACGGATATCTGATATGCCGGATATCAGTGCCTGTGTGTTGTTGTAGAACTGTTTTTCCAGAGGAAAAAAGCCGGAAAAAGCCGATATGTCTTCTCCAACACCTATGAGCCGGTCTACTTGCTTGCTCCGTAATAGCTCCGCTACCTGTTTATAAAGAATTTCGGGCGGGATGCCGGCTTCCGGAATGTCAGAAAGAATTAATGTCTTCTTTGGATGTTGTTTTTGTTGATTTAAAAAGTCGAGTGCTATGCTGAGGGATGAGAGATCAAGGCTGTATGAGTCGTCAATGACAGAGCAATTGTGTATTCCTTTTTTTAGCTCCATCCGCATGTTAACCGTGTGAAGCTTTTCCAGCCATTGAACAACTGTATCAGGATGGTAATCAAGAGCAAGAAGTACTGCCCAGCAGCAAACTACGTTTTCCAGAGAGGCTGCATCTTTGAAGGGTAGATTGCAGGTCATCTCTTGCTCCTTGAATAGAGCAGTTAAGGTAGTGCCATTGTCCTGGTTATCATCCTGCCGGGTGATGCAGAGGTCGGCAGGTTGGGTGAAGGCCCAGCTGAATTGTCTTTTGCCGGGACATTGTGCGCCGCGGGTGTATTTGGGCGAGAAAATGAAAAGATCGACATCAGCGAAAAGCTTAAGCTTTTCGTTCAGTTTCTCTTCTCTGTTAGTAAAGCCTTCGTTATGTGCGTCACCTAGGTTAGTTAAAACACCGATTGTGGGCTGTATGATCGCGGCAAGGGATTCCATTTCACCTGCAAGGGAAATGCCAGCTTCAATTATAGCGAGTTCGTGATCTTCTCCTATATTCCATACGGAAAGGGGAACTCCTATTTGTGAGTTGTAGCTTTTGGGGCTTCGGACAATGCGCTTGTCGTGCCCAAGAAGCTGATAAAGCCATTCTTTGACTATTGTTTTACCATTGCTGCCAGTAATAGCTATAACAGGGTAATCGAAATGCCTGCGGTGCGCAGTTGCCAGCATTTGCAGAGCTTTCAAGGGATTTTCGACGAGCAGGAAGTTGGCATCAGGGAAGGAATCTGCGTCATTGAAATCATGTCTTACGACAAAATTTCGCAATCCCTTCGTGTAGGCCTCTTTTATGTAGGCTTCGCCGTTTCTTCGTCCGTTTAAGGCAAAGAACAACGTGTAATTTTCGTCTACGAGCTTTCTGCTGTCGAATGCAAGTGTGCGAATCAGGATATTAGGAGAAGGGATAATTCCCTTAGCTTGAATGATTTGTTGGATTTGATGTACGGAATATTCAGAATGATACATTTCGCACCTAATTTCCGCAATTTTTACGATTTGAATGATAATTTTACGAATTATATAGTAGGTAGATGGATTTCGAGAAACCGGTCAAAAAGATACTTGATAAGAAGACAGCCTTAGCTAAGGCGGAGCATTACTGCGCTTACCAGGAGAGGTCGCAGCAGGAAGTTCGCAATAAACTTTATGACTACGGTTTAAAAAGTAACGAGGTAGAGGAGCTCATTTCTGATCTCATCCAAAATAACTTTTTAAACGAGGAGCGGTTTGCCCGTACTTATGCTCTTGGTAAGTTCAGGATGAAGCAATGGGGCAGGATCAAGATTAAAATGGGCTTAAAGGCAAAGAAAGTTTCGGATAAGCTTATTGTCAAAGCGCTGAAGGAACTCGATGATGAGGATTATATGAACACTTTAAGTGCTATTCTGACAAAAAAAGCAGCTCAGATTCATGAGGCGGATTCGTTTAAGAGGAAAAATAAGCTGGTTCAATATGGTTTGATGAGAGGCTATGAAAATGATATAATTTTTGATGTGCTGAAATCCAGTGAATTACTATAAAGTTTGAAAAAAAATAACTTTTAGGCTTGACAGGAACGGTTTTCTCTCTATATTTGCATCATCAAAACGGAACAACGTTGCGATAAACACCAAATAATGCGAAAGTAGCTCAGTTGGTAGAGCACGACCTTGCCAAGGTCGGGGTCGCGAGTTCGAATCTCGTCTTTCGCTCCAAATCCCTTCTCCCTACCGAGAAGGGATTTAAGTTTAAAAAGGTTTTATAACCTGCTGAAGTGGTGGAACTGGTAGACACGCAGGACTTAAAATCCTGTTCGCCTTAAAGCGAGTGCGGGTTCGATTCCCGCCTTCAGTACGATAAAAAGTGGCTCTACGATGTGTGGGGCCACTTTTTTTGGGACCAATGCCAAAAGTTGTGGGGAAGGGGATCTCGGATATAGTAAAGCTTGCTGTTTTTTTAAACCTGTTTCTTCAATCGAGAGTGCTTATAGATCAGGTACTTATAATATCAGAAAAACTGTAATAGGCACACTTAAAATTATATATTTGTTTATACAGTTATAAACAGAATCATTCCGGATTCTTTCTTTGTTGATATAAATCTTTTTGGAGATGGGCAGTTGCGCAAGAATTATATTTTTTTGCATAATTTATTTAGGAGGTCACTTACACAGTCACGCGCAACTCAACTGTCAGTACGAAAAGTTTGATACCGAAAGCGGATTGTCGCATAATCGCATAACTCATATTATCCGGGATAAAGAGGGTTTTATCTGGACCAGCTCCTGGGACGGACTAAATCGGTACGATGGTCGGATATTTAAGACCTATAAAATCACTCCCGGAGATGCATCTTCAGTTGCTAACGATAGGATTGACTTTATAATTGATGATGAGGCCGGCGGTATTTGGGCGAAGTGTAGCGATAACCAGGTATACCGGTTTGATAAAGCTACTGGTGATTTTGATCCGGTAGTAAGTAGTTATTTCAAAAAGCAGGGCATTGTTGCACGCAAGCTGTTTTACCTGGATAAAGGCTTAATTGGGATAATAACCCAAAACGATATCGCCTATCTTGCTGTCGTTGATTCTTATAAGAAAATTCGCCTGACGCGTATTATAACGCCGGTCAACGAGGCTTCGCCAACAACGCCGATTCATTTTATTTTTAAAGACTCGAAACAACACATCTGGATCGGGGGAAGCTGGGGCTTGTTAGGACTCGCTAAAGCCGGGAAGAATGGATATACAATTGCTTACCGGAATTATAATAAAAACCTTCAAGGGGTAACCAGCCACGACGAAGATCAAGCCAACATATATTTCGGTACTGCCAATGGTACCTTGCTATGCGTTAACAAATTAAATCTTTCTACTAAGACAACAAAGGTTGGCGCTAACCGGATTAATGCAGTTAAACACTCTAAGGTCAGGCCGGTATTGTATTGTGCCACGAGAAATGGCGATATAATACAAGTTTCTTTACAAAGCGGTACTAAAACAACCCATCAGATAGGGGCCGGTTTGCAAATTTACTCCATTTACGAAGATCGTTCAGGGGCACTATGGCTGGAACCTGGAAAGCAAGGCGTTATCAGGTTCAATCCGTTGAGCCAAGAAAGCAAGTGGTTTACCCACCGACTGGATGGCAATGAGAACGGGATGCGAGGCTATCATGTATTTGAGGACCAGACAGGCAGGGTATGGGTAAATCTGCGTGGTGGTGGTTTAGGTTATTTTAACCCCGACAAAGATGCTATCGAGTGTGATTTCACTGATACGAAAGGGTTAACAGGGCGGTTTCCCGCGCTTGTATATTCTGTTTATTTCGATCCGGTAGGAATTATATGGTCTTGTACTAAACACGGTTTAATAAAAATCAATGTTCCTAATGGGGAGTTTAAGCAACAGGCTATCAGGCCCGGGGAAAAGCTGGATTTAAGAGCTAACGAAGTGCGCGGGTTATTAACCGACAGGTTAAATCGTTTATGGGTGGGAACGCGTGACGGCAGCTTGAAAGTGTTTCAGGGGACTGGCGAGGTGACCGTTAAGTTTGATAATCTGAGTGATGAAAATTTCGGGACGGTTTATCATATTTTCGAAGATTCCAGATTGAATATATGGATTGGTACCAAGCGAAATGGTTTGTTTAAAGCGACACCTGTTGATGGAGCGCGTAAGCGGTATACGGTGGCTCACTTTTTTCCTGATGGATATAACGATAACCATGTGAGTGTGAATAATAATATCGTATCCATGCTTGAAGACAAAAGTGGAAGATTATGGGCAGGTACTTTCGGTACAGGGCTTTATGGGATTGTAGAAATAAACGGCAAAACAAATTTTATTAAAGTTAAATCGAGGTTAGGAATGCCTGATCTCGAGAATTTGAAGATTAGGCACATGCAGCTTGACTTCAACGAAAGATTATGGCTGGCAACAACCAGTGGCTTGTATGTGATTGAAACAGCCAGGCGAGGTATACAACCCACCCGTATTGTGCAATACAGAAAACTCCCGGGCGATGCCACAAGCCTGGGTGAGAATGATATTCAGTATATTTCGCGAAGTCGCGACCAACGTATGTGGCTGGCCACTTCTGGCGGGGGCTTAGAACTTGCAAAGTTTAAAGATGCAATAAAAGGTATTCGCTTTGATCATCACCTCCAAAGCGATGGCTTACTGAGTGATTATATACTTAGCGTACAGGAAGATGCCTCAGGCGAACTTTGGCTGGGTACCGAAAGAGGGCTGACGAGATTAAACCCTTCTAACGGTAGCGCACGTGCTTACGGCTCTTCTGAAGGCTTATTTGACCCTGCATTTTCAGAAGGTGCCGTAACCCGACTGCAAGGGGGCGAAATTGTATTCGGGACGTTTAAAGGTATTTTAAAATTTAATCCCTCAATGCTGCGGGATGACCGTACTGCCACCAGCTTAGCTTTCACTAACCTACAGATCAACAATAGGGATGTAACAAATGGAGCTGAGCCTTCGATTTCTAAGAAAGATATCAATTACACTTCTCATCTTAATCTCAGCTACAATCAGAACACTATAAGTCTTGATTTTATCGTCCTGGACTTTGAGCACGGCGCCGATCAAAACGTGATGTACCGTTTGAAGGGCTATGATACGACTTGGCAGAATAGCCAAAAGCAAAGGAGAGTAACCTATACCAGTCTGCCACCCGGTCATTATGAGTTTGAAATTAAATGTCATAATGAAAAGTTTTATACCAACGTTCCGGTAAAGCGTTTATATATTGATGTGGCGCCTCCTTTCTGGAAAACCTGGTGGGCTTATCTATTTTATATACTTGCATTTGGCGCCGTCATCTTGCTGGTCTTGCGTATTGTAAAGACTATTTTTTCATTACGGGAGAGCGTTAGAGTAGAAAAGAAGGTGGCCAAATTAAAGGATGAGTTTTTTACCAACATATCACATGAACTCAGAACGACACTCACACTTATTACTAACCCGCTAACCGAAATAGGCAACAGAGAGCAGCTATCACCCAAGGGCCGGAAATACCTTCGGTTGATTGCTTTAAACACGGAACGTTTAACCAGGTTTATGAATCAGTGGCTGGATTTACGTAAAATACAAAACCGAAAAAGTGAGCTGCGATATGAGCAAACTGAACTGCTGGGTTATGTCTCCGATATTGCAAATTGTTTTGCCGGACATGCAAATAATATAGACTTAAAAATTACCAGCAGCGTGCCTGCAGTAATTACAGCTGTTGACCGGGACAAAATGGACCTGGTTGTCTATAACGTGCTTTCCAATGCATTTAAATATTCCAGGTCCGACGGCCGCGTAAATCTACATATCGCAGCTGCTGACGTAAATGGGCATATTTATATTTCAGTAGCAGATGAAGGTACAGGCGTTCCGCAGCAAAAGTTGGAAGATATTTTTAAATTATACTACGCTGTTAACGCTGAAGATGCATCAGGTTACAAAGGGACAGGAATAGGCCTGGCTGTGGCCCGTGAGATTGTCAATCTGCACAGCGGCAATATATGGGCTGAAAATAATGATAAGGGTGGTCTCACCGTATTTATTCGCTTGCCTGTTATATCATCTTTGAAGGATGTGGTACCACTTGTTCGTGCATCCGTCCCGGTTTCTGCCGGCGAGTTATATCCCTCAACTCACGAATCGGATTTAATGCCCTTGATAGACTTTGAGTCGCAGGTTGATCATCCCACGGTATTGCTGGTAGAAGATAACATTGATCTACGCGAACTACTGGCAGACCAACTTGCTACCTATTATCAAGTGAAATGGGCGGCAAATGGTGAAGAGGGTTTGAAGATGGCGCTTGAGCATAATCCTGATCTCATTATCAGTGATATCATGATGCCAAAAATGAATGGCATTAACATGCTGGATAAACTCAGGAATAATTCGCTGGTAAGTCACATACCGGTGGTATTACTTACCGCAAAATGTTCCATTGAAAACCAGATTGAAGGATTGAAATACGGTGCCGATTATTATTTGACCAAGCCGTTTAATATGTCTCTTCTGTTGACTGCCATCAGTAACCTGATAAAACAGCGGCAAACTATTTTAGGTAAAATTGCAGATCGCAAAGTGATTAAGCTTAGTCCCGGAGAGGTAGTGATTACATCTAAAGATGAAAGTTTTCTAAGGAAAGTTATTAAGACAGTTGAAGACAATATGCACAATCCTCTGTTTTCGATAGAGATGGTTGCCGATGCCATGGCTATGGGACGTACCGCTTTCTATAAAAAATTTAAAAGTCTTACTTGCGTAACCACTGTTGACTTTATTCGGGATATGCGATTAAAACGTGCCAAGCAATTCATGGAAGCCGGCGAAGACCGGATATCCATTGTTGCTCTTGAAGTGGGTTTTAATAATGCCAAATATTTCAGCACTTGTTTCAAAGAGAAATATGGCGTTTCGCCGTCAGATTATCTCAAAAGTCTTCCAGATACGCAAAAAACGGCCATTGACTAACCCCCACGAACAAATTTGAACCATTAACGTTTTTTTTTGAACCTTATTTTTTCATATCAAAGTTAGGTTTGTACTAGCACTTCGGCATGTCTTTGCAGGCACCGGAGAACTATTGTTACAGTATAAACCAATTGATATGGAACCAACGTATTTCAAGACCACCAGACCGGATCTCAGGTCATTTATCATCAGGAATGATAAGCCGGTAACTCCCTCGACAGATCGCACTGTCATCCTGGAGCAGAGCCTCATCATGTTGACACCCCGGGTAAGCTTACAAATTTAGACGTCTTTGTTGGCCATCGTAGCTTGGAAGTTACCTGATTGGCACGCGCTTGAGAAAATAGCGCACCAAAGAAATACAAATAACGCAATGATCAATCAACCTATAAATCAAAAGCCAATGAAGACTTAGTAACTCCTTATTTCCTGTTATTCAAAAAATTGACAAATAAACTAATCCAAATGAAGAAACTTTTAACATGCTTACTGCTGTCTGTTTTTACCAGTGTCGCTTTTGCACAAAGCCGCCTGGTAACAGGTGTCGTCAAAGGAAGCGACAACAATGAAGCGCTTGCAGGTGTGACCATACAAGTAAAAGGAAGCAACATAGCCACGCAAACTGACCTGGATGGCCGCTTTTCGATCAATGTTCCAAATGCACAGAACGTACTAACTATTAGATATGTAGGCTATACCTATCTTGAACGTAACTTGACTCTAAATGAAAACATTGTAGATATCAAGCTTGACCCTTCCAAAGAAACAAGCTTAAACGAGGTAGTGGTGGTAGGATATGGAACTCAAAAGAAAATTCATCTAACCGGGGCCGTGTCGCAAGTTAATCTGAAGTCCATTGAGGACATACCGACCACTAACCTCGCATCTGCGATACGAGGTACCTTGCCAAATGTTACCGTAGCAGGCGGTGATACAAGACCCGGTGTAAACGCAGGTATCACTATTCGGAATCCGCAGTTTGGTACCGTCAGGAATACAACAGAGCCCTTATATATCATCGACGATGCTTTTCGTACGTTACAGGATTTCAACTTACTGGATCAAAGCGAGGTTGAAAGCGTGACAGTACTGAAAGATGCTGCGGCAGCGATCTATGGTATTCAGGGTGCCAATGGTGTAATTATTGTAAAAACAAAAAGAGGTAAGGCTGGTGCTCCAAGAGTAAATTACGCGGGTTCGTTAGGTTTAAGCGATGCAACACAATTACCTACCATGATGAGTGGTTTGGAACTGGCTACCTTTGTGAACGACTACTACCAGGCGGCAAATAACCACACCTTAGACGAATTAGGTGTTTCACCTACCGGTACAAGAGTTCCGGGTTATTATACCCCCGATGAGCTTGCTTACTTCTCTGATCCCGCCAATAATACTAATTGGTTAAGTGAAGCTTTTGGAACTGCCGTTTTACAGCGCCATGCGGTTGATATCAGTGGCGGTACCGATAAAGCTACCTTCTTTGCAGGTGCAACCTACGTCAAGCAAGGGTCCAACTTCGAAGGTGTTAAATCTGACAGGTGGACCTACCGTGCCAGTGGGGATGCTCAGGTCGCTAATGGTTTGAAAGTCGGCTTGTCATTGAGCGGAGCTATTAATGAGAATAGCAAATACATGTTTAAGCAGGCTTCTACAAGCGACAATGATGACTTTCTTTCATTATTGAGGGTACCACCGTGGCAAAAATATTACATCGACGGAAATCCGGTACTACTAAGTCAGGGATCTGGTGCGGCAAAAGAAAATATCAACTTTTTTGCTATTCAGGCGTCTGACAACTACATCATGACCAGGACTTACCTGCTGAACGTTAATGCTAATATTAAGTATGATGTTCCATTCATCAAAGGCCTGAGCTTAACCGGAACTTATAATAAGAACTATAATACTGCGCTTGGAAAAGAATTTGGTACCTACACTGACTTCTACCAGTATACAGGTTTAGGTACAAACAGGCACATCCCTGGAGGTTCTGTGGTTAACGTTTTTAAAATACTCAACAGCGACCGCATCCGGATGAATCCCACCTTTGCCAACAATTACCAATTAGACGGTATCGTCAACTATGCCCGCAAATTTGGCAAGCACGACATCTCTTTCCTGGGCTTGTATGAGCAGGCCGAGCGTTATTCTGAAGGCGTAGTAGCTCAGCAAGACGGTATCTATCCGGGTGGCCTGGATAACTTCAACTTTGCTTACGGCGAAAAAGAAGCACATCAGGTAAACCTCCTGAGAGAGTACGGAAGGTTGGCGTACGCATTCCGCTTCAATTACAACTATGCAAACAAATACCTGCTGGAACTGGCATGGCGTGCCGATGCGAATACCAATTTTGCACCCGGTAAAGAGTGGGGTTATTTTCCTTCCGGGTTATTCGGTTGGGTGATGTCAGAAGAGCCCTTCATCAAAAAAAGCTTGAAATTTGTAGATTACCTGAAACTGAGAGGTTCAGTTGGATTGTTAGGAAACGATAACAGCAACGCGTTCCAATATCTGCGTAACTACCAGTTCGCGATAGGCCATGCCGCTGTTTTTGGTCAGCCTACCGGCCCACGTGGATCTACCGTTGAGCCTAGTATCCTGTTAGCCAATGCAGATGCCAAATGGGATGATAACCTGAAAATGAATGCCGGTATCGATGCGGAGTTTTTACGCAGTCGCTTGTCATTGACGGTTGACGGCTACTTTGAGCGTCGTACCAACCTGTTAACCCAATTGTCGGCCGCCGTTCCGTTTATAGTAGGGGCGAGGCTTCCGGTGGAGAACTATCTTGACATTAATAATTATGGATTTGAAATTTCATTAGGATGGAAGGATAAGATTGGTAAAGATCTTACCTACAGCTTCACGCCATTCTTGTCCTGGTTCGACGCCAAAAACATCAAGATCGATCAGCAGGCAGGACTAAATGGTACATATTTAGACCGGAATGGAATGTCGACCGATCCCGGTCCTCTCCGCTATGATTATTTGGGTATGATCCGCACGCAAGACGATGCTGATCGTGTAAAAAGTGACATGGCTGCGGCAGCTGGTATTAACCCTGCTGATGTACGTATCTTCGGACAGATACCACAGCCTGGTATGTTGTATTACCAGGATAAAAGGGGCCCGATTGATGCTAACGGTCAATACACTGCTCCTGACGGTAAGATAAATACTGAAGATCAGGACTACGTAAAACGTTCAAGTAACAATTATAATTTAGGTTTAAACCTCGGCGCCTCATATAAAGGGTTTTCATTAAACGCTATAACAGGCGTACAATGGGGTGGTAGCACTTTTGTCGAAGGCGATGCATTTGGTTATAATATCACCAACTCGACGAACATCACCAACCGTCCGGAGTTTTGGAAAGATCACTGGACTCCATCAAATCCTGACGCGGCGTTTCCGTCCCCTTATTTCCGGGAATCTTATAATGTAACCTCACAGTTCTGGGAAAGAAGTTCAACTGTATTCAGGCTGACCAACTTAAACTTCTCATATGCTGTTCCGGGTAAGATCACCCAGAAATTAGGTGTTGGTAGCATAAGAGCATACTTTAATGGTCAAAACCTGATCAATTTTTACAATCCGTTCAGCTTCAGAGATAATGGTTCCCCTTACACCAGTTATCCTGTATTAAAGACTTACTCATTCGGCTTAAATGTTGGATTCTAACTATTTGTAATATGAAAAAGGTATATGCCATTATATTGATGGCTCTGGGAACAAGCTTTTTGTTTCCAAGCTGTGAAAAAGTGCTGGATAAACAAGATCTGAACAAGGTATCTCCCGAATTTGTTGTCAGCGATTCCATACTCGTAAAACAGCAGCTCGACTTCATTTATGATCAAAACCTGCCAACGTGGTTCGGTAATGTATCAGGAAGTTTAGGAGCAAGCAACGACAAGTCTGACGAGAGCTGGGCCGAGAACGCCTATGTACAGGGTACGCTGACTATTAACAGCGTAACCGATATGGGCAGCAGTAACACCACTGGAAACTATTTCAAAATCCGTATCATCAACCAGTTCATTGAAGATTTAAAAACCAGCCCCTTGGCTCCCGAGCTAAAGAAGCGCTTTGAAGCACAGGCTCTATTTTTTCGTGCGTTCCGCTACCATAACTTAGTACGTTTATATGGTGGCGTGCCCCTGGTGCTATCACCCCTGGATGCTGTTGGCGATGAAGCTAAAGAAGCAGCGCGTATACCAAGGAGCAAGACATCGGAATGCATCAGGCAGATAACTGCCGATCTTGACACTGCAGCTAAATACTTGCCAAAAGTGTGGCTCACAGCAGATTACGGACGTATCACAGCTGGTGCTGCTATGGCTTACAAAGGGAGGGTATTGCTTGAGTATGCAAGTCCGCAGTACTTAAACGGTGATCAAACTGCAACAGACAGACCCCGTTGGGACTCTGCTTATGCTGCCAATAAAGAAGCTTATGATTTTTTAACTGCAAACGGCTATGGCTTACATCCCTCATATGATAACATGTGGTTTACCGAAGGCAACGGTAACTCTGAAGCCGTAATGATAACCGGTTTCAACAATTCTCAGGGCGATCAGACCAGTAAGCCCAATGGTTATGAGCCGAATGTACGTCCTGCCTATTTAAGCACTGGTACAGCATCTACATCGAACCAGCCGACCTGGGATCTGGTGCAGGCCTACCCTATGAAAGATGGCAAAGCGCCGGGTGTTTCTACTACCTATCCTTATGCCCTGCAATCATTTTACCGCAATCGTGATCCACGGTTTGATAAAACAATTGCTTATAATGGTAGTACCTGGTCGATCAACAGCAACCCCAACTATAGATTATGGACGTATTTTGCGCCTTTAGCCAATGGTACCTTAAGGTCTGTTGAGCCGGTTGGGTCAACCACTACGGGCTTTTACCTGAGAAAGGCCATCGATCCAAACCTTGGTCTTAACAGTGTTCCATTTGCAGGCGCCGATTGGATGGAGATCCGTTTTGCAGAAGTGGTTCTTAACCTGGCGGAATCAGCTGCTGAGACGGGCCGGATGGATGAAGCTTTTGAAGGTATCAAATCGATCAGGAGACGCGCAGGCATTGAGGCCGGTGCTGATGGAAACTTTGGTTTGGACGAGGCCATTAAAACAGACCGGATGGCAATGATAAGTGCGCTGATGCTTGAGCGTCAGATTGAGTTCGCTTTCGAAGGAAAACGCTTTTATGACCTGCGCCGCAGAAAACTTCTGCTTTCGCTTAATGGCAAAAGAAGAATGGGCATCAGGATAGTGACCAACTCTACTGCTCCATCAAGCCTCACCGTTTCACCATATGCCGGGCGTGACGCGCTGACAGCAGACCAGGCTTATGCTTTTTTTACCGTATCGACGATTAATTTAGATACAAGGTTCGTGCTTAATTATCAGCCAGGTTCATATTTTTATGCAATCCCGACCGCATCAATCAATAGTAACCCTGCCATATTGCAGAACAACACCTGGGCTGGTACTTTCGATCCGTTGGAATAATGAACACATCATTAGCCACTTATTCAGTAAAAGCCATTACTTAATTAATAATATGAAGACCAAAGATTTTATCAGTTTAATTTTCGCAATCGTACTATCCTTTTCGGCAAAAGCTCAGTTAAGCAGCACGAAAAAGGCCACTCCCCAGCAGTTGGCAACTGAAGTAGCCGCCATTGACAAGAATGCCGCCGAATGGGCCGCTTCATTAAAGCTGAACGATGCTGATAAGGAAACGCGCATAAAGAAGCTTATCACTACGCATTTAAAGGCTGTGCATGACTGGCACTATTCGCATAGTTACGAGAGCGTTCCGGCAGGGATCAATCCTTCTACAGGAAGAACTCTGGGCCCTTTAGACCGACAGCTGATCGCCTCTTCGGCTATGCCTAAAAGTGTGCACGAGAACCTTATGGCAGGACTTCGTAATGAACTTACCGAGCAGCAAGTTGACTTGATATTGGACAAATACACCGGAAACAGAATGTCATCTACCCTGGGCAAGTACAAAATCATCGTCCCCGACCTAACCCCTGAGGAGGAGAAAGTGATACTAGCTAATCTGAAACAGGCACGGGAGCAGGCTATCGATTACAAGACCACAAAGTTGCACATCGAAATATTTGAAATATATCGCACCAAGAACGAACGGTATTTAATTTCTAAAGGTCGTAACTGGGCACAGTTATATAAGAAATATATTGATGTTGTCGAACCGCCAAAGGCAGCAGTGAATAAAGGTAAATAATTGGTTGTTGTACTTATAACTAATTGGTTATTAGTGCAAAACTTAATTTTTAATCATTATAATATGAGAAAAACTCTTTTTCTGTTTCTAGCAGCAGTAAGTTGCATTTCAGAGAACGTCATAGCACAGTATCCATTACTTACATCAACTAAAACACCCTCGGATGAGTATGTATTGAAAGACACCAAGGCAGCATCAGACAAGGCCTGGAAAGAGGCACTGCCCATTATCGATCGCGACAGACGTAATGGCAAGCCCTATGTAACCTGGGCATCGTCACCTAAAGATCTTCCGCAAGCAGAAATTCCTGCCTTTCCTGGTGCGCAGGGTGGCGGCGCATATACCTTTGGGGGCCGCGGGGGTAAGGTTTATGTTATAACCAACTTGAATGATAGTGGTCCTGGTACCTTGCGAGAGGCTTGTGAAAAAGGTGGCGCCCGCATTATTGTATTCAATGTAGCAGGTATCATCAAACTAAAAAGTCCGCTGGTTGTAAGGGCGCCGTATATAACCATTGTGGGTAATACCGCTCCGGGAGATGGGGTTTGCATTACAGGCGAGTCAATCTGGGTAAACACACACGACGTGGTAATCCGTCATATGCGTTTTCGCCGCGGTGAAACGAATTATGAACGCCGCGATGATGCTATTGGCGGCAACCCAATAGGCAATATTATGCTTGACCATGTTTCTGCTAGCTGGGGATTGGATGAAAATATGTCGTGGTATCGTCACATGTACGAGTCAAATAAAGCCGGTATAGCACCTGAAAAGATGCCCACTGTAAACATTAGCATTCAGAATAGTATATTTTCTGAAGCGCTTAATACCTACAACCATGCCTTCGGAAGCACAATAGGTGGATTGAACAGTACTTTTATGCGCAACCTTTGGGCAAATAATACCGCCCGTAATCCTTCAGTAGGTATGTATGGCGACTTTACGCTGATCAACAATGTTATTTATAACTGGAGAGTACGTTCGGTCGATGGCGGCGATCACCGCTCGATGTTCAACGTCATCAACAATTATTATAAACCGGGGCCGACAACGGTAAAAAACAAGCCGGTCGGTTACCGTATCTTAAAACCCGAAGGCGATCGGGCGAGGTTAGATACCCTTATCATAGGTCGTGCTTATGTGGACGGGAACATCATGGAGGGTAGCGAGCGTGTAACTAGAAATAACTGGGATGGCGGCGTGCAAGTTGCCGACATGCCTGACGCAGGTAAATACAAAGACTATATTAAATTTAACAAACCATTCCCTTATCAGACGTTTGCAGTAATGACTGCCGACAAAGCGTATGAGTATGTGCTTAAAAATGCTGGAGCTGTGCTACCCAGGCGGGATGCGGTGGATACCCGCGTGGTCAACGAAGCACGGACCGGGAAGTCGACGTACAAAGACGGTATCATTACCGACATTAGTCAGGTAGGCGGTTATCCAGAATATAAAGGTAAGCCGTACGTAGACAATGATCAAGATGGCATGCCCGATGATTGGGAGAAAAAGGCAGGATTAAATCCTAACGACCCGACGGATGCTATTGCTGATCTTAATGGCGACGGCTACACCAATATCGAGAAATTTATCTATGGTATAGATATTACGAAAAAGATCAATTGGAAGGACCCAAGAAACAACGTCGATCCACTGGAGCTTAAATAAGCGCAATTATCCTTTAAAAACGGTATCAGCTCTAGTCTGATATCGTTTTTAAAGGATAATTGCCTTATACCCTTAACGATGCACGAAACCCTCTCGCAGCATAATAAGATTCCGCGCCGTTGTGATACGTGAAAATCGTTTCGTAACGCCTGTCGCAAAAGAGCGCACCACCTAGCTTTCTGATGGTCTCAGGTGTCTGTACCCAGCTTGATGTTTTCGTATCAAATTTTCCGAGCTGCTGCAACTCCTTGTATTGGTCCACAGTTAACATCTCAATGCCCATATCCGCTGCCATATCGCAGGCGGTATTTTGCGGTTTATGTTCTTTTCGCGATTCCCATGCCTTACGATCGAAGCATACACTCCTGCGGCCTTTAGGGCTTTCCGGAGAACAATCGTAAAAGATGTATTCCTCCGTGTTTTGATCGTATTTTACTACGTCCGGCTCACCGCCTGTAAGTTCCATTTCATCAAGCGACCGCAACTTTTCGGGGTTGGCTTCAAGTCTGACTTGTACTTTGTCCCATTTCATCGCTTCGTGTCGACTCATGTTCTTTTCAAAGCGGGTTTTCAAGACCTTAACTAACTCTTCATATTGCTGAAGTAATGATTCTTTTTTATTGCTACTCATATTATTTAGACGTTATAGAACTGTATTGTTTTCGGTCATAGGACCTGCAATACCAAGATACAAAAGTCAATACAAGTAGTAATGATGGCAAAGAAAAAACGTCATATCCATTTAATTTTCAAACCAGGCTCAATTCAGGTATAGCTTTGTTAGAGCAGAATTGAGCCTGGTTTTTTTGCTATGCTAATTGAGCTGCTAAGGCAACCTCATGATCTTGATCTACGGAACCGCCCGACACGCCTATTGCACCAACTATCTTCCCTGACGCGTCCTTAAGTACTATGCCTCCTGGAAATGAGATCAATCCGCCGTTGGAATGCTCAATCCCAAACAGGGGTCCGCCGGGTTGAGAAAGCTTTCCAATCTCGCCGGTATTCATATCGAAGAAACGTGCTGTCTTGGCTTTCTTAATTGAGATATCGACTGATCCTAACCAGGCGTTGTCCATTCTGTGAAATGATACCAGATTGGCTCCTTCGTCAACAATGGCGATGTTCATTGGTACTCCAATTTCTTTTGCTTTAGCTTTTGCTGCCTGAGATAACTTTTCGGCTTGTTCCAGAGTGATACTGCTCATAATAGATAGTTTAATTTAGTTTTCGAGCTTACAACAGCAGGAAGATCTTTAAGTTTCTTTAGAGCTGAATTTTAGTTGTTTGTGGTTGGGAGTAAACACCATTACTCGATTTATGGCACTTTTGTAAGTTAAGTATGATCAGAATCGGATGACAAAGGTAATCCAGAACTTTTATGTTGCTGTGACGGAGCAACGAGTCCTCTTACATAGTCCTCTATTGTGGTTTGGCCTCTGATTTGTCCCGTCAGCTTGGTATGATCATCTTCTAGTGTCGCCATTGTCATAGCGGCATAGGAGGCTGCTGCTTCGTCGGAAAAACCAGAACTCCTGAATGTCTCTTCCCATTTCTCTTTGGGTATTACTGCTACCTGTACGAGTTTGCCTAAGGCTTTGCTGAATGCATCTGCGACGTCGTTCGGAGTATATAGTTGCGGTCCTTCAAAGTGATATAACTGAGCGGATAGATGTTTTTCGGGAATCATCATCACTTGGGCGGCGAATTTTCCAATGTCTTGAGGCGCAACCATAGGTAAAGCAAAATCTGCCGGATAGAAGGACGGTAATACGCCTTCGCTTTTGACTCCATGCAGATAGCCGTCGAAGTTAGACATGTAGTATGCGGAACGAATGAGATTAACTGATATGTTCATTTTACGTAGCTCCTGCTCCATTTCGTATAATACATTGAGATCTCCCTGCCCCGTGCCAGGTCTTGCTCCGTAGGTAGAGGCGGCTACTACTTTTTTGATGTTGGATCCTTTCAGTGCCTTAATTATAGAATAAAGTGTCTTTTGCTCTTCCTTAACCGTATCTGTGAACGGAAGTGCCGGAGGATTTAGTAAGAAAAGCCGCTCCCCGGTGAGAAATATCTTATGCAATGATGCTGTATCATAAATATCTACCTCTGCTATCTTTGCTCCTTTAGATTTCAAGATCGCTGCTTTTTCGGGATTGCGAGTCGTTATGGTTACGGGGATATTATTTTTGATAAGTTCTAATGATAACGTAGAACCGATATGACCTGTACCTCCTAAAATAATGTTCATGATTAATAGGGTTATGTTTCAATTATAACACGAATGTACTGGAGGTTAATGACAGCGTTATGTCAGGAGTAAAAAAAAAATGCCCCGCACATCAATTGATCTGCAGGGCATGTAAGTAATAGATGATAATTTACTCGACTTCAATATGCAGTTCAAACGTTTGATCCATATCAGTGTCGCCGATCAGTGAATAGTTTTCGTAATTATACACACCTGCTGGTACTTTTGATTTATCCAGTCCATGGCTTAACACTACCTGTATATCCGCCGTTCCTGCGCCAAAAGTTGAGAACTTACCTTTAAGCCCGATTGGATGGTTGTTCTGATCTTTGTCTTCATATACGTAGTTGATGAAGTTTGACACTGCTTTTCCCTCTTCATCTTTCGCGAAGAAAAAGAACTGGTGTTCGTTTGCGGCTTTGATGAACTCATCATTAATTAGCTGACCATCCCGGTACATCTCGATATTAAGACGATAAGTTGAGTTGGGGTCCAGGTGAATATGCGCATGGTCGTGGTTATGTCCCTCTTCTTCTGCAGAAACGGTTGCCGTGCTTGCATGAGCATGATCGTGGTCATGTGATAGTTCGTCGAATTCGACTGTAACTTTTGTTTGCGTTTCATTGCCGTTCGCATCGAGCTTTGTAAAGATAAGCGATGCGCTATCTGGTTCTTCTTGTTCTATTTCCGGTTGAGGATCATCCTTGCTGCATGATGCCATAAAGAAACTAGAAAATAAGATGAATGCAAGTGCCAGAAGTTGATTTTTCTTAGTCATGTGATTGATTGTAAGTTTGTTAAATTCTATAAGTAGCCCTTAGAATGAAATTACGGCCGGTGTCATGAGTATAATATCTGAACCGGTTCATGTATTCTTTATAGAGCTTGTTTGTTAGGTTATTGACAGACAGGTTGACAGACAGCTTGTTTTTTCCGGTTTTAACCTGAAAACCTGCGTCAAGGTTGAACAAATGATAAGCTGGAGGAGGAGCTGTGAAGTCAGACCCCTCATCATATCTCGTCTGTTCGGCAACATATTGATGCTGAATTTGTAAATAGCTGTCAGAGAGTTTACCTACATTGGGAAGATTGAATGTAATACTGTTGTCGATTCTGTCTGAGGGGATCCACGGTAGGTATAGATTATTCCGGATGTCTTTTGCGCGAACAAGGGATCCTTTCAGCTCATACTTTGCAAATGGTAGAACCTGATAACTGGTTGTCAGGTCCAGGCCCATGAAGCGTGCATTGGTTTGGTGATAGTTGTATACCGGGAAGGTTCCTCGTATGTTTTCAAAATATGTGTCGCCCGGACTCAGATAGATATAGTCGTAAATGTAGTTTAGGTAAGCATCAGCGTTCAGGCTGAATTTACCTGAATAAAACTCCAGTGAGTTGATCCATTTCAGGGCTCGTTCACTCTTCAGACTGGCATCGCCTCGCTCATAAGATCCTGTGCCGTGATGAAGTCCATCGCTGTACAGTTCACTTACAACAGGGGGGCGCCAGGCCGTTCCCAGATTACTCCTGAGGTGAAAGTGGTTGTTCAGGTGAAGGACGCCTCCGGCTGATACAGATACGTTATGAAAATTGTGTTCGTTGCCGTATAAACTACCCTCACGGTTATAGCCCAAAGCATCAAGATTCCGATAGTCATACCTGGCGCCGAGCTCGAGTTCATAGTTTCGCTTGAACAGCTTGGCTAAACCATACGCGCCCGCACCGTAAGAATCGTAATTTGGAATCATGGGAGTAATACCCGTTCCCGGTACATTATTGTTGACCTGCATCAGTCCATTTATCCCAAATATGGTTTTTAGTCCTGACTGGCTCATGTTTTCGAGATTCAGATCAAGTGTATGGGAGGATAGTTTCAGATTGAGTGAAGGAGTGGCATTCAATACTCTTCGCAGGTCGTATTCCTGCCTGTTGTTGTACTGAAAGCCATAGATAGCATTCACAGAAGCTCCATTTGGAAGATGGAAATGCGACTTAAGCTTCAGGAGATCATGGCTGACTTTTTGCAGCGGTGCTTCGAGATTGTAGGTGAAACTTCCGTCAAAAAGCGGCCGGCCGTATGCTATTCGGTCCTGCAGGTCATTAAGGTTTCCAAAATGGGATCCTTTGAAAATACCCAGCTCCGTTTGGAAGTGACTGTAGTATATCTCAGTCTCCAAATGCTCTGTGTTATATCCCGCAGCTGCAGAGAAGTTGGTTTCCTTCATTCCCGAGTTCTCCAGGTAATAGTCTGCTGATTTCAGATTTCCTGCTTGTTTGGCGGTTCCCTGTATTCTCCATCCGAAGCCGGGAAGCTTGGCCAAGCCTCCGGTGATCATACCTGAAACGGTACCTGCCCGGCCATTGCTAGCTCCCGTGAGGTTTAACTCAGCTTTAATTTCAGAAGAGTGAGGTAGGGAAGGGGGCTCGACGAGAACGACGCCTCCAATTGCTTCTGCACCGTATCGGATCGCTTCTGCGCCCTTGATCACGGTTATCTGTCTGGCAATGAATGGGTCAATCTCAGGCGCATGTTCGGAACCCCATTGCTGACCTTCCTGCCGTATTCCGTTGTTAAGGGTAAGTATGCGGTTGCTATGAAGACCCTGTATGACCGGCTTGGCGATTGTACTTCCTGTTTGAAGCATATTAACCCCGCTGATGTTCTTCATCGCTTCCGCAAGGTTACCTCCTCGTGTGCGGTCAAGATCCGCCCCGCTGATTGTAGTCGCCGCATTAGATGTTGGGACGGGAGAACGATGTCCTGTGATTTCGACTTCGTTCAGCTTGATGTCTTGTGTGTGCAGAGAGATGTTTAGCCTTTGGGACTGCCTGATCCGCACTTGCTTCTGAAACGAGTCATAACCCATGGCTCTGACAGTTACTAGTACCTTTTCCTCGCAGACGCTGTCTATTATAAATGCACCCTCATTAGAGGTAACTCCGCTTCTTGTGTTGATTTGAATTGTTGCTCCTGGTATTGGCTGTCCGGTGTCGGTATCAGACACGATTCCGTTGACAGTATGAGTGCATTTATTACCCTTATCCTGGCCAGATGATGACAGGCCATAGCATAAGAGGGCAATACATGTGAATACCCTTAATTTCATATTTGCTTATGTTCCGGATGACGTAAATTGTCGGTAGATGTCCCTGGGAGACATCTGAGATATTTAAAACGATAACATAGTCAGGAAAGGCGGACCTCTGTTGTAGGATGTGCGGGGGTAGTCGGATTTGATTGCGCAGTCTAACTTTGCTTGCAGCACCAGAGGCTTTGCCATATAGTGGGCAAGCGTGAATACCGTAGGTAGTATGGCTGCGTTGGCGTTTTGATTTGAGTGGAATGTGCAGATGAAACACTTTGTATCTGCAAGCTGAAGATCTTCTTGAGAGCTACTCTGAGAATGCTTCGTAAAGTGATGTAATCCATCGTGATGGTGTGCAGCCTGTACAAGTTGGATCGACGCTAGCGTCACCAACATGATTATAGATACAAAGCTGCAAATTCTCTTCATTCCCGACTCAGATGCTTAATATTACAAAGTTGCATTTAAATATTGAAAGGTGCAACGTAAATTATTTATTTTTTTCTGATGTCGTCTATGCTCTTTGCCAATCTGAATAAATTAGTCTTGGTGCCGATGTTTACAGCGATGGTTTGCAGGTTGTGGCCCTGTATTTTCTTAGTGTTTTGCATATAGCTCAGCTCTGCGAAGAATTTAAACCTCCGTGCACCATAGTCGAGGCCTGTGTTGAGCTTGATAATTCCAGAAAGAGATGATTTATTCCGATAATTTACCTCTCCAGCCTCAACGTCAATGCGGGACCTCGGCTCATTAACGATTCCCCCGCCAATACCGGCAGATCCGAATATCCTGAACTTCTTGATGCTCTTCATGTATCCGTAAGCAATACTGCCCATGTAGAAGGTAGCGTTTGCGTTCTTGGTCTTGTAATCGTAGTCGGAATCTAAGTTGATCTGATCGTACTTATAGTTCAGATAGTCAAGCGAGGGATAGAGAAAGTTCTTTCTGTTCTTTGCCAGGATCTGCAGTCCAATAGAAGACGAGAACCGCGGTCGTAAGACATCTGAGACGCCCCCAATAGGAAAGGCCATACCAATACCTTTTACGCTGAAGATGCGTTCTTTCTGAAGCATATTCTGACCCATTCCCAAGATAGAGTCTACGGACTGCGCTTTGGATGTGCCTACTGACGTAATGAAAAGAATAGAAAATAAAACGAAGTAACGGTTTTTCATATAATACCACTGATTGGATGTATGATTAACATGCAGAGGTGGTATAAGTTTCAAGCGTTCTTTCGATTATTTTCAGGCTCTCATCCATTTGTTCTTTCGTTATAATTAGAGGAGGTGCAAACCTGATAATATGGCCGTGTGTGGGTTTTGCCAGCAAGCCGTTATCTTTCAGAGCGACACATAGATCCCAGGCAGTACGCCCGTCTTTCTGAGGTAATATTTCAACGGCATTGAGTAAACCCCGTCCTCGTACAACAGAGATGACCTCCGGATATCGGAATTTCATTTCTGTAAGTATGGCTCTGAACTGTTTGCCCATATCTTCAGCATTGTCTGCGAGGTTCTCGTCTCTTATTACGGAGAGTGCCTCAATAGCGACTGCACAGGCAAGTGGATTGCCTCCGAAGGTAGATCCATGTTCGCCAGGTTTAATGGTGAGCATAATTTCATCGTCAGCAAGTACAGCTGAAACGGGAAGCACACCTCCTGAGAGCGCTTTTCCGAGTATGAGGATATCGGGACGAACATTTTCATAGTGACAGGCCAGCAGCTTACCGGTTCTTGCGATGCCTGTCTGTATTTCATCGGCAATAAATAGTACGTTATGTTGCTGGCAAAGCTGATGTGCTTTCGCAAGGTACCCTTCGTCGGGTATCTTTATTCCGGCCTCTCCCTGGATGGGTTCAACGAGGAAGGCGCATACGCCAGGGACGGTTATCGCTTTTTCCAAAGCCTGGAGATCATTGTATGGAATGCTCGTGTATCCGGGCATGTAAGGCCCAAAGTTTCTGGTAGAGTCAGGGTCCGAGGAAAAGGAAATAATTCCGGTAGTGCGGCCGTGAAAGTTATCATTTGCAACGATGATATTTGCGGTTTGATCCGGTATACCCTTTTTTACGTAGCCCCATCTCCTGGCGAGCTTAATGGCTGTTTCTACTGCTTCGGCACCTGAATTCATCATCAAAACCTTTTGGTAGTCGAAAAATTCGGAGATGAATTTCTCGCACTCTCCGAGTTTGGTACTATAAAACGCACGGGATGTGAGTGTTAACTGAGAGGCCTGTTCTGTGAGTGCGCCGATGATCCTTGGATGGCAATGCCCCTGGTTAACAGCGCTGTAAGCGGAAAGGAAGTCAAGGTAGCGTTTGTCTTCCGGGTCCCAGACATACACGCCTTGTCCTTTTGTTAAAACTACGGGAAGAGGATGGTAATTGTGCGCACCATATTTTTCTTCAAGGGCAATTGCCTCCTGGCTGGAGAGATTTGATTTCATGGCGTAAGTTTTATAGTCAGCCCGCCTGATCACCTGATCTTGCAAGGCGATTAAATATATAAATATTCAGTTAGTTTCAGAGCTTAAATGGGAAGGGGTACAATCAAAGTCTACTTATGCGAAATCAAATAAAAAAAGTAAAACTCTGGCGAAAGAGTATCTTTGAGTTATGAATTATCTTATTGCTCCTTCGGTACTTGCTGCGGACTTTGCAAACTTGCAGCGCGATATAGAAATGGTTAATAGCTCTGATGCCGACTGGTTTCACGTTGATATAATGGATGGTGTGTTTGTTCCGAATATTTCGTTTGGGTTTCCGGTGCTTGAGGCTATAAATCGCTACGCAAAGAAGCCACTGGATGTTCATTTGATGATTACAGATCCTGATAGATATATTGAAGCGTTTGCCAAAGCCGGAGCGGCTGTAATTACTGTGCATTATGAGGCATGTACTCACCTGCACAGGACGATAGATGCTATTAAAAGCTTGGGTTGCAAGGCAGGAGTGGCACTTAATCCGCATACACCTGTTTCTTTGTTAGAGGATATCGTTCAGGATATTGATTTAGCTTTGATTATGTCTGTTAACCCCGGATTTGGCGGGCAAAAGTTCATTTCGCAAACTTATAAAAAGGTGCGGTCGCTAAGGGGATTGTCCGCAGGAGTCAACGACAGCCTGATGATTGAGATAGATGGAGGGGTGAACCTTGATAATGCGCCCCGGCTACTGGAGGCAGGTGCAGATGTTTTGGTTGCGGGTAATTTTGTTTTCAGTGCGGAAGATCCAATATCGACAGTTCAGCGCTTGAAGACTATCGAAACAGTTAGAAAACTGATTTAAATGTCATTTTTACTTCCTGAGAGTAATTGTATAAGAACATAAACGCTGGCCTCGTGCGATGGTGTGCTCCTGAATAATGGTGACTTCATGACCCAGAACTTGTTGTAGAATCTTCATGTCGGAGTGGCAAAAGCCGGAGCATGCACTCGAAGCGGCTCCAATAGGGCAGTGGTTTTCGAGCAAGGTGAACTCATGTTCAGATACCCTTATGCACTCAGCCATGTAACCTTCTTCAGAGCGGATTGTGGTGTACTTTTCAAGGATGTTGGCTAATCCGGCTTCTCCCTTCAATAACTCGGTATAGCGCTTAACTGCTTCATTTTCACGCTTTATGAGAACGATGTCAAGTGCCTCTTCTCCCAGCTCGTTTTTGATCGCGTTAAGGAGCTCCACACTTAGCGCTGCATGGTTGTTGGGAAAATGAGCATGGCCATATTCCGTAAGTTCATATATTTGCACAGGTCTTCCAACACCATAAGAAATGGAGGTAGATTTCAAGAGGCCGTCTTCTGTCAGTTTAATCAAGTGCTGACGCGCCCCTTCGCTCGTCATACCCAGTTCACTGGCGATGGCTTTGGCGTTTAAAGGCCCTCTTGTTTTTAAAAGTTGTAAGAACCTATTTGTTCGCATAAATATTTTCCAAGTTTTTACTTGTTTAATGCAAAAGTAGTAACTTTGCATTAAATAAAAGCCAGAATTTTTTTTGAGAGATTTTGTAACGTCAAAATCCCTGGATTGGAAAATAGGTTTAATAAGTTAGCTATGAGTAAAGACCAAGAGTTATTAGAAACGCTTGCCACGAGTGAATATGAGTACGGGTTCTCTACGGATATCGAGACGGAGATTCTACCTCCGGGCTTGAACGAAGATACCATACGTTTTATCTCCGCAAAGAAGAATGAACCAGAGTGGTTGTTGGAATATCGCCTGAAGGCGTTAAAGCGATTCCACGAAATGGAGAAGCCGGATTGGCAGAACTTCGATTTTCCGGAGATGGACTTCCAGGCTATTTCGTATTATGCAGCCCCTAAGAAAAAGCAATTAAATAGTTTAGATGAGGTTGACCCAGAGCTATTGGAAACATTTGCGAAGTTGGGCATCTCTCTGGACGAACAAAAAATGCTATCAGGCGTTGCTGTTGACGTTGTGTTTGACAGCGTATCCGTTACGACCACTTTTAAAGATAAGTTAGCTGAGATAGGTGTGATCTTCTGTTCGTTTGGAGAAGCGGTTCAGGAGCATCCTGAGTTAGTAAAGAAATATCTGGGAACGGTAGTACCTGCAGGTGATAATCTTTTCGCGGCATTGAATGCGGCAGTTTTCTCTGACGGATCTTTCGCTTATATACCAAAGGGCGTTCGCTGTCCGATGGAACTTTCGACCTATTTCCGGATCAATGCTATGAACAGCGGTCAGTTTGAACGTACACTGGTGATCGCTGATGAAGGCAGTTATGTAAGTTACCTGGAGGGTTGTACAGCTCCTATGCGTGACGAAAACCAGTTACATGCGGCCGTTGTGGAGCTAATTGCCCTGGACGATGCAGAGATTAAGTACTCTACCGTTCAAAACTGGTACCCTGGTGATAAAGATGGTAAGGGAGGTGTTTATAACTTCGTTACTAAAAGGGGAATTTGTAAAGGAAATAATTCTAAGATTTCCTGGACACAGGTAGAAACCGGTTCTTCTATCACATGGAAGTATCCAAGTGTTATTTTGAAAGGTGATAATTCATCCGGTGAGTTCTATTCGGTAGCGCTGACACGTAACAGACAGATAGCTGATACAGGAACGAAGATGATTCACCTTGGTAAAAATACCAAAAGCCGCATCATCTCAAAAGGTATTTCTGCTGGCTTCAGCCATAACAGCTACCGCGGTTTGGTGTCTATTCATTCCAATGCAACTAATTCCCGTAACTTCACCCAGTGTGATTCGCTTTTGATCGGGGATCGTTGTGGCGCTCATACATTCCCTTATATCGAAGGTAAAAACAGCACTTCTATCGTAGAACATGAGGCAACAACCTCTAAGATTGGTGAGGATCAGGTATTTTATCTGAACCAAAGAGGGATAGACAGTGAAAAGGCAGTTGCATTGATTGTTAATGGTTATGCGAGGGAAGTGTTGAACAAGCTTCCTATGGAGTTTGCTGTAGAGGCTCAGAAGTTATTGGCTATATCGCTGGATGGCAGTGTTGGATAGTTGTATTGATAAATTTTAATAAAAACATGCTTAATATAAATAATCTTCATTCTTCGATTGAAGGAAAACAAATCCTTAAGGGGATTAATCTAAAGGTTAACGCTGGCGAGATTCACGCAATCATGGGTCCTAACGGATCAGGTAAAAGTACATTGGCTTCCGTATTGGCAGGTAAGGAAGAGTATGAGGTGAGTGAGGGAGAAGTTTTGCTTGATGGTAAAGACTTATTGGACATGGCTCCCGAAGATCGTGCCCGTGAGGGTTTATTCCTTGCTTTTCAATATCCTATCGAAATCCCGGGTGTATCAAATATAAACTTTCTTAAAACCGCTCTTTCTGAAATCCGCGCTTACAGGGGTTTACCTGAGTTAACTTCAAAGGAGTTCCTGACGTTGTTGAAAGAGAAGCAGGAGCTTGTTGAATTGAAATCTTCGTTGGTTAACAGATCGCTCAATGAAGGTTTTTCCGGAGGGGAAAAGAAACGTAACGAGATTTTGCAACTCGCAATGCTTGATCCGAAGTTAGCGATCCTCGATGAGACGGATTCTGGTCTGGACATTGACGCTTTGCGTATCGTGGCAAGTGGAGTAAATAAGCTTCGTAACGAGAATAATGCCTTTGTCATCATTACCCACTACCAACGCTTACTTGAGTACATTGTACCTGATTTTGTGCACATCTTATATGATGGACGCATTATCAAATCGGGAACTAAAGAGTTAGCGCTTGAGTTAGAGGAAAAAGGGTATGATTGGATAACACAACATGAAACAGGGATTGTATAATAAGTTTTATAATTATTTGACTGATCGTTTTGAACAAAAGCAGTCAACAGTATTACCTTCTGAGTCGGCTGGTCTGACTGAAAAGCGTAATCATGCATTTTCTGTGTTTAAGGAACTGGGTTTTCCTACCAGAAAGAATGAAGAGTGGAAATTTACAAGTCTGGCTTCAGCGTTGAAGGACGACTTGCAATGGACCATAGACCATAGCCACACCGTTACCAATACTAATAAAATTGAGAACCTTGAGGCCACTCATATTGTACTGGTTAACGGAAAATATGCGCCGGAGTTGTCTGATGCTCTTCCGGAAGGAATCTCATTCTATGAGACCAGTGCGGCTCTTGCTGAGCCCCGTTTTGCTGAGAAGATTGCTTCGATTGCCACAGAAGAGGATTCGTCTATGCTGGCTTTAAACACAGCTTTTTTTACAGAGATTAGTGTTTTTCATGTTGCTGCAAACGCGGTGATAGAAACACCTGTCCATGTATCACATGTGTTCACGGTAAATGTTCATCCTGAATTCATACCTTATCGTATGCTGATCATCGCCGAGCAGCATAGTGAGGCAACGATCATTGAAACATACCATTCAGAGTCTGTAGTGCATCCTTTGTTTATCAGCTACGTAAGTGAACAAGAGATTCATGAATCTGCAGTACTGCATACGCATATGATCAATACGCTTTGCGAGAATACTTATTTTGTTCAGCACAGAGAAGTGTTGCAGGCTCGCAACAGTGTTGTTAATAACTCGAATATTTCATTGAGTGAAGTAAGTCTGCTTAGAAATGATTTGAATTTTCAACTTCAGGGAACCGGTACAGAAACGAACCTTCTTGGCGCATATATCTTAACAGATAGCCAGCATGTAGATAACCATACTCTTGTAGATCATCAATCACCTCATTGTAATACTAATGAAGTGTATAAAGGTGTATTGCTTGATAGCTCTCATGCGGTCTTCAACGGCAAGGTGTTTGTCCGACAAGATGCTCAGAAGACTAATGCGTTTCAGCAGAACAACAACTTGTTATTAAGTGATAATGCAACTGTGAACAGTAAGCCTCAGCTTGAGATCTTTGCTGACGATGTGAAGTGTTCTCATGGATCTACAATAGGACAGATGAATGATGAGGCCTTGTTCTATCTTCAGGCAAGGGGTATAGGTAAAGATTTGGCAAAGAAGATGATAATGCAGTCATTTATTTTTGAGGTGCTTGACAGGCTGACTATTCCGGCATTGCAGGACTATACCTCAGAGCTGTTATTCAAAAAACTTCAAAGTGAGAATCTAACTGTTGCATAATTTTTGTACAGTTTGAAAAAAGAATTCATGGAAGCATTTACAGATCAGAACGAAACATCTATTTTATATAAGGGTGAGCCTATCAGCAAACACTTTCCTGCGTTGCAGCAAAGTGTTTATGGGAAGCCCCTTGTGTATTTTGATAATGCGGCCACAACGCAGAAGCCTCAAGCTGTCATCCAGGCGATAACCGACTATTATTCGACTATTAATAGTAATATCCACAGAGGTGTCCATTTTCTTAGTCAGAAGGCAACAGACGCATATGAGGTTACCAGGAATGCGGTTGCAGAGTTTATCAATGCTGATCATGCCTATGAAGTGATCTTCACGAAAGGAACCACCGATGGCATTAACCTGGTGGCAGATGCTTTTGGGACTTATGATTTAGGTCCCGGCGATTCGGTGCTGATATCAGCTATGGAGCACCATTCTAATATCGTTCCATGGCAGATTGCATGTGAAAAGAAAGGGGCTTTTCTGAAAGTCATACCCATGAATGAAGCAGGTGAGCTGCTGATGGACGAGTATGAAAAGCTTTTGGACGATGGGGTGAAGATCGTATCACTAACCTACGTATCAAATAGTCTTGGCACTATTAATCCGGTTAAGGAAGTGATCAGACTGGCACATCAGCGGAATATTCCTGTTTTAGTTGATGCCGCCCAGGCTGTACAGCATACTAAAGTAGATGTCCAGGACCTTGATTGTGACTTTCTGGTTTTTTCTGGTCACAAAATGTATGGGCCGACCGGTATCGGAGTCCTTTACGGTAAAGAAGAGTGGCTGAATAAGCTTCCTCCTTATCAGGGAGGTGGTGATATGATCAAGACTGTAACTTTTGAAGGTACAGAGTATAATGATCTTCCTTTTAAGTTTGAAGCAGGTACTCCTCATATTGAGGGAGCGATCACTTTGCTTTCAGCATTGGAGTTTATTAAAGAGGTTGGACTGGATAATATTGAGCGTCATGAATCAGAGCTGCTGCGGTATGCAACTGAGAGACTCTTAGAAATACCTGAAGTGAAGATAATTGGTACGGCAGGGCAGAAGGCAGGTGCCATATCCTTAATTGTGGATGGAGCTCATCCTTACGATATTGGTGTTTTACTCGACAAAATGGGTATTGCCGTTCGTACCGGTCATCATTGTACTCAACCGGTTATGGATTTTTACAAAATTCCGGGAACCCTACGTTTATCATTCGCGGTCTATAACACAAAAGAAGAGATCGATCTCTTCATGAGTAGTTTGAAAAGGGCTATTCGAATCTTAATTTAAACTGTATGACTATAAATGAGAAGCAAGACGAACTGATTGAAGAGTTCGAGTTTCTTACCGATTGGGTAGATAAATATGAGCATATTATAACATCTGCAAAGGAGCTTCCCTTGATCGATGAAGAATATAAGCAGGATAAGTACCTGATTAAGGGGTGCCAGTCTAAAGTATGGTTATATCCGGAAATGAAAGATGGAAAAATCTACTTTACTGCTGATAGTGACGCCATTATATCCAAGGGCCTTGTGAATCTTATCGTTCAGGTTTTATCGGGTTATTCTCCTGCGGAAATTATGGATGCAGATCTGTATTTTATCGACCGCATAGGTTTGAAGGAACATCTGTCGCCAACGCGTTCTAATGGATTGCTTTCCATGCTAAAACAGATTAAGATGTATGCGTTTGCCTATAATTCACTAAAAGCATAAGATTATGATAATTAACGATGCTGCTGGTTTACAGGACGAGGTTATTGAGAGGCTTAAAACAGTCTTTGATCCCGAGCTTCCGGTTAACATATATGAACTCGGTCTTATTTATGAGCTGATAACTCATGTTGATGGTACCGTGAAGGTTGTGATGACTCTTACAGCTCCTGGTTGTCCGGTAGCGGATCAAATTCTCCAGGACGTTGAACGTCGTCTTTCGGATATTGAGGGAGTTAAAGAGGTGAGGGTTGAGATTACTTTTGACCCACCCTGGGATCGGAGTATGATGAGTGAAGAAGCTCAGCTTGAACTTGGGTTCATGTAAGCTTGATTAGAAAGATTTGAAGGCTGGTTGCAGATGCAATCCAGCCTTTTTTATGATGTCCTGTTTGATCCACCTGTATTGTTTGCTAGGATTGTGGTGATAATAGTGATAATTTACCTACAATCTATGTTTTTTGGCTTTGTTGAGGATGTTTTCCACGCCTACTGCATCGATCTGATTGTTTTTTAGATTATTTTGCTTTTTTTTGAAATTTTTGCCCATTTTTTTTCAAAAAAAATAAATAATAATGTACATTCGTATTGTAGATTGAAACTTTAGTCCTCGAAATATTTATTTAAGTTATTATTATTACAGACATATTAAAAAATGGCAACTAAATTAGAGTACATCTGGCTGGATGGTTACAAACCGACACAAAGCCTGCGTAGCAAAACGAAAATTGAAAAGGATTTCAGTGGCAAACTAGAAGATTGTCCACTTTGGAGCTTCGACGGTTCTTCTACCGAGCAGGCGCCGGGAGGTTCATCTGATTGTGTATTGCAGCCTGTGTTTATATGTCCTGACCCTCAAAGAAAAGACGCCTATTTAGTAATGTGTGAAGTATTGGATTCAGATCACAAGCCACATGAGTCTAACGGCCGCGCTACAATTGAAGACGATGACAATGACTTCTGGTTTGGTTTTGAGCAAGAATACTTCCTTTGGGATCCGGAAACAAGTAAGCCATTAGGTTTCCCGGCAGCAGGTTATCCTAGTCCGCAAGGTCCTTACTACTGTTCTGTAGGTGCTAAAAATGCCTTCGGAAGACATATTGTTGAAGAACATCTGGATGTTTGCCTGGAAGCTGGTCTAAACGTAGAAGGTATCAATGCTGAAGTAGCAGCTGGTCAGTGGGAATTCCAGATTTTCGCTAAGGGGGCAAAAGAGGCCGGTGATCAAATTTGGGTTGCTCGTTATTTACTTGAAAGAATCGGAGAGAAGTTTGGAGTAGCAATCAACTGGCATTGCAAACCACTCGGAACGCTTGACTGGAATGGTTCAGGTATGCATGCGAACTTCTCTAACACGCTTTTAAGAACTGCTGGAAAGAAAGAAACATACGATAAGATTTGTGAAGCTTTCCGTCCGGTCGTGAAAGAGCACATAGACGTTTATGGTGCAGACAATCACCTTCGTTTGACAGGTAAACATGAAACCGCTTCTATATTTGACTTTAGCTATGGAGTATCTGACAGAGGCGCGTCTATTCGTATTCCTTTGTTTACCGTAGAAAAAGGTTGGAATGGATATCTTGAAGATCGCCGTCCAAACTCTGCAGCTGATCCATACAAGGTTGCAGCAATAATCATTAAAACTGTAAAGTCTGTAGAAGCTTAATAGCCTCATACACAATAAAATCCTCTGAGTCTTTCAGGGGATTTTTTTTGCCGTATTTTTCCGCTTTTCCTTAATACCTTTATATAATTCATAACAGTTCTACTCTACGCAATCTTCATGGACACAAACCAAATTATAGAGTATTTAAAGAATAAAAATACAGACAAAGTTAAGTTTGCCTTTGCGGACATCGATGGGATACTGAGAGGCAAGGTTATTCATTTAGATAAATTTATTGCTGGTCTTGAATCCGGTTATGGATTCTGTGATGTTGCCTTCGGATGGGATAGCGGGGACAAGTTAAATACTGATGTCGAGGTTACCGGATGGCATTCCGGTTTTCCTGATCAGCAGTGCTTCATAGACGTTGCCACTATGCGCTTTATCCCCTGGCAAGATGACGTCCCCTTTTTTCTGGCCGACTTTAGCCGGAGAGAACAGGGAGCAGCAGACGTATGTCCAAGATCACTGCTTCGAAAGGTACGCGCTAAATGTGCAGATATGGGCTTTCATGCAGAATTCGCTCAGGAGTTTGAATGGTTTAATTTCTGTGAGTCTTCTGAATCGCTCAACGATAAGCAGTTTAAAAACCTGAAGCCCCTTAGTTCTGGAATGTTTGGTTATTCAGTTTTAAGGCCATCGCAGCACAGTGAATACTACTATGATCTTTTCAATCAACTCTCAAGGTTTGATGTCCCGCTAGAAGGCTTGCATACAGAAACCGGTCCGGGAGTATATGAGGCTGCAATAATTCGCGACGAAGTGCTGGCAGCAGCAGATAAGGCCATACTGCTCAAAGCATCTGTGAAAGAATTAGCCGCTAAACATGGCCTGACGGCAACGTTCATGGCCAAGTGGAACGAACAACTTCCAGGTTGCAGTGGTCATATTCATCAGAGTTTATGGGATTTGCAAAAGGAAACCAATCTGTTTTTTGATGGTGGAGATCCCAATAATATGAGTGAACTGCTTAAGAATTACATAGCAGGACAATTATACTGTCTTCCATACATTATGCCGTTTTACGCACCAACCATTAATAGCTATAAGAGATTAGTCGAAGGTGCATGGGCGCCTACTACAGTATCCTGGGGGCTTGAAAATCGCACGACGGCATTACGTGTTATCAATCAGAATCATAAACTAACCAGGTTGGAGACAAGGATCCCCGGTTCGGATAGCAATCCTTACCTGGCGATGGCAGCGTCCCTCGCTTCCGGCCTGTACGGTGTCGAGAACAAGATTCCATTGCACATACCTGCTGTCGGAGGCAATGCTTATGAACAAACAGGTATTGAAAGACTTCCTTCCAACCTTTACGACGCAACAATGATCATGAGCAAGTCTCCTCTTCCTATGGAACTTTTCGGTCCTGCCTTTATTAATCACTTTAGCAAGACCCGTTTTTGGGAGTGTAAGGAGCAAAGCAGATACGTAAGTGACTGGGAGCTGAAGCGATACTTCGAGATTATATAAAAAAGAACCTGTTTAATGGATTATTCCAGAATCATAAAAAAGGCATGGAAAGAATATGATCCGACGAAAACGATCCGGCGGATCCAGGACATTAGTGCCATGGTGTCTACCAATCATGTTTTCAGAATCGTGTTTGAAGACGATGATATAGTTATAGCCAAGCTGTCTTACTTCGGTAGATACGATCACTTCAAGGAGGATCACCGGATCATTCACTCTTTAGCGAATAACCTGCTATATCCGTTTGAGAACTTCCTTGCCAAGTCTTTGTTAAAGAACAATCGCGTCTATACCTACCGCTATAAAACCGGGAAAACAGATACATGGGTGGTTTTTTATAATCCCACGCGTGTACAAAATCGACTCCCTAAGCGTCTTGACGAGTCGCATATTCGAAAATTAGGCTATCAGATAGGCAAGTTTCATCGTGCCTGTTCGCGGGTTAGTAAAGTACTTCCGAAGTCTTCTAAAACGCTCAGCACCGATATTAATACGTTACTGAAGCATTTAAACTCCACTAAATTTAAAAGGCGCTTCAGTGCTGAACATATCGACTTGATCAGGTGCCATTGTGAGACTTTCCTCAGGAACAGACAGCTTTATAACGCCGGTTCCTTCGAGACGATTCCCGTCTTCATCGACTGGAACATCGGAAATTTCTCCGTGACGCCCAATTTGAAGCTTTACTCCAGATGGGACTATGACTGGTTCAGGATGAGTAGCCGGATGATGGATTTTTATTTTTTCAGTCGGGTAGTATCTAATGCCGGTGATAAGACGGTATTCAGCTATCTTATTAATCCGCTAAATGAAGATCGTTTCATTATCTTTCTAGAAGAATATCATAAAGTAAATCCTATAACTGCAGTCGAAATAAGATTTCTTAGGGAGGTATATCGCTTCTTTATTCTAAATTACGTCATTAAAGATGGAAACTATTTCTTTAATGAACAATATGCCACCAAGCTACAGGCTGAAGCGTTGAGTATTTATCTGCCCTCTGTAGATCTTGACTTTGATCCCGAACGGCTAATATCTGCGTTGAACCTTAAATAAATAGAATGAATGAAATCGTCGAATTTGAGTCTATTCTCGATCAGTACAAAGTTGTATTTTTTGACGCTTTTGGCGTTCTTAAAAACTACCATGGGCTGTTACCGGGCATTGAAAGGACTTTTGATCTCTTAAAGGAAAAGAGGAAAGAGTACTATATAGTAACGAACGATGCTTCCCGAAGTCCCGAGCAGCTGGCTGCCAGCTATCATCAGCTGGGGCTACCGGCAGTTTCCCATAAACGCATTATTTCTTCAGGTATGCTGGCTAAAGAATACCTGGACCTCAAGGTTCCCGGAGGCATAGTTGCATATTTAGGCACACGTAACTCAGCGCATTACATCGAAAGTTCTGGGTTGAGGACCTTGCCTGTTAGCGCTATAGACGATAAAAATATCCATGAAATAACGGCCTTGCTTTTTCTCGACGATGAAGGTTTCGACTGGTGCCGGGATTTAAACAAAACAGTGAACTTGCTGCGCACGAGGACCATCCCCGTAATTGTTGCCAATACAGATTATGCTTATCCTATAAATGAAAATAAGGTTGCTATTGCGATAGGTGGGGTAGCTGCTATGCTTGAAACGATCCTCGGACGCGAATTTATCCATTTTGGAAAGCCTGATTCTCAGATGTTCATGTTTGCCTACGAACAGATCAGAAAGCGGGTTTCTATAAGTAAAAAGGAAATTCTGATGGTGGGCGATACGCTTCATACCGATATTCTCGGCGGAAATAAATTCGGACTTGATACTGTGCTGGTGTTAACTGGGAATACTCTGCCTCAGGATCTGACTTCTATCATTGCGAGAACCGGTATCATTCCTACGTATATCTGCGAATCAGCAGTTGTAAATAAATAACCAGGTCAGGGACAAAGTATATAAGCCCCTGACCTGGTCTATATATAGGTGCCTAAGCCTGTTTAACGAACTGAATCTCGGCAATCAATCTGATGTCGTCACTTACCACAACCTGTCCAGCTTCTGTAACCGCACTCCATGTTAAACCAAATTCCTTTCTGCTGATCTTTCCTGAAACAGTAAATCCGGCTTTAGTCTGACCGTACGGATCAACAACAATTCCGCCGAACTCTGCTTTTAAAGTAACAGATTTAGTTGTGTCTTTGATCGTAAGATCTCCGGAAACTGTAAAGTCGTCACCGGCACCCTCAACACGGCTGCTTTTGAAAGTCAAAGCAGGATATTGACTAGCGTCAAAGAAGTCAGCCGATCTTAAATGCTCATCCCGTTGACTGTTGTTTGTGCTTATCGAATCGATTGAAGCAGTAAAGTCTACGGAAGATACAGATGAGAAGTCGTCTCCTTCAGTTACTGCTGTCGCATCGAACTCATTAAAGTTACCGGTTACGGTAGTTATCATTAAGTGTTTTACTTTGAACTGAATCTCACTGTGAGTAGGGTCAATTTTCCAATTAGTTGCCATGATTTTATCTGTTAAATTATGTTATTATTCTTTGTAAATAAATGATAGACAAAAATACTCGCTATATTGTCAAAGCAACTTAACCCAGATTAAGAAATCAATAAATTAGCGCTCCAAACCTTTAATGAACTCCAAACTGTATCAACCCTTAACCGTCATAGTTGTTCTAATTATCCTGTCCCTACAAAGTTTCGCTCAGGGTATTCGCGGTAAAATAACAGGTGCGAATGGTGAACCACTCCCTTACGCATCCATCTTTATCACAGATAGTCAGTCAGGCACCTCGGCAAATGCAAATGGAGAGTATGAAGTCAGATTACCAAAGGGCACCCATAAGATCAGGATCCAGAACATCGGCTATGTATCCCAGGAGGCGAATGTGGAGGTCCTGGATGCCTGGACAGTTAAAGACTTCTCCTTAAAAGTTCAGGGCTATTTGCTTCAGGAAGTTCAGGTAGATAAGGGGAAGAAGCAGGACTACGCTTATACCATTATCAGAAACGCGATAGCCAGAAGTAAGTTTCACCGTCTTCAGTATAAAAGTTACCAGATGAAGGTGTATGTAAAAGGCACCGGAGAGCTTCTCAAAGCGCCTTTTTTCGTAAAAGGCAAGTTAAAAAAGGAGGGCGTTAAGCTGAATGAAGCCTATACTTCCGAGTCTGTGAGTATAGTTAGTTTTTCGCAGCCGGATAAAGTGACGGAAAAAGTCATAGCGGTCCGCACTACCGGAGAGAAGTCAGGCGCAGGGTCGCCTTCCATGTTTATCAGTGAAACCTTTTACCAGGATAAAGTAGCAAATATTTTGTCTCCCTTATCCAGGTCAGCGTTTCAATACTATAACTTCCGGTACGAAGGTAGCTTCACAGAAGGAAAAAACATTATCAACAAAATTCGAGTAATTCCGAAGTCGAAAGGGGACAATATTTTCGACGGGCACATTTATATTATCGAAGACGAGTGGGCTATACATAGCGTTAATTTACGCACAAGCCTCCTTGGATTCCCGATATTGGTCAGGCAAAACTTCGCTGAAGTCGCGCCGCGTCTGTGGTTACCTGTACATCATCAGTATGAATTTGCAGGTAACGTCCTGGGATTTGCCGGACACTATAAATATATTGCGAGCTGTAGTCAGTTTAAAGTAGTTCTCGACGAAAAGCTTAAGGCTGAAGCGGAGGTGATCGCCACATCTCCAATAGACCGAACCGGGGCGGAAGTTCAGCAAGAAGCGAAGAGTCAGCCTCTGACAAGAAAGCAGTTTCGTAAGATGATCGACGAGTATGAGAAAGAAAGTCTACGGCAACAAAGGAACCCCAGGGTGGTGGCAGAAAGAACGATAGAAACTGATTCTCTGGCTTACAAGAAGGATTCAACTTTCTGGAATGAGGAGCGCTCTACGCCGCTGACTGAAAAGGAAATACAGGGTTACAGAAGAGATGATTCCTTAGCAAAGGCCGCAATAGCGAAAGAAGCCGGTGAAGACAGTTCTGCCACAAAATCTGGCAAATTTACGGGTCTCCAGCTAATAACAGGTGGCAGCTATAAAATAGATACTCTAACCCGGATAACCATTCATCCAACTTTCACCCAGTTTTACTATAATACAGTCGAAGGGTTCAACATCAACCTCAGTGCAGAGCTGCAGAAAAGCTTTAGGAATAGTGAAAGAAAACTCAGCTTTACACCGGCCCTTCGCTACGGTTTAGCGAGCGAAAGGTTCTATGCCAAAGCAAAGCTGGCTTATGGAACCAGGACCAGCAGCATTTCTTTGGACGGCGGAAGTTTTGTCAGCCAGTTTAATCCTGAAGATCCTATTCATCCTCTCGTAAACTCAATAACCTCACTAATTGCGCGAAGGAACTTCATGAAGATTTATGAAAAAGATTATATACGAGGCGCCTATTCCTATAAACCCTCTCCATTTCTGTCCTTGACCGTAGGTGCCGAGCTTGCGCGAAGGACTGAACTGTTTAACAATACCGATTATAGCTTCTTCAAGAGAGAATCAAGAGAGTACACAGATAACAGACCTGAGAATATTGAGCTAGCCAATACCGGCTTTGAAACACATAATGCAGTAATAGCCGACGTGACATTGCGGTACCGACCGGGCGAAGCCTACCGGACGTACAATGGAAGGAAGGTTCCTCTTCTCAACAGATCGCCTGAATTCCTTCTCCTTTATAAAAAGGGAATCTCTGGCCTGGCAGACAGCAAAGTAGATTTCGATCAGGTGGAGTTAGGTATGAACCACTCGTTTCCAGCCGGTTTAGGATCTGTACTCAGCTTTGAGCTCAGAGGAGGGGCGTTTCCGAACAATAAACAGACGTACCTTATGGACTATAAACATTTTGATGCCAATCGTACCTTTCTTGGCAGTTTGAAACCAGCTGGTTCATTCCGGCTGCTCGACTACTACAACTATAGCACCGACAATACTTACTTTTCCGGAAATGTGTATTATCAATTAAGGAAGCTCCTGATTACGCGTATCCCGGAAGTGAGACTGGCAGGACTGAAGGAAAGCCTGTTCGTCAACTATCTAAAAACAAAACACTCACCGCACTATTATGAGCTGGGCTATTCACTTGACAACGTCTTCAGGATATTCCGTGTTGAGCTTGCTGCATCTTTTGAAGGCAGGCACCATCAGGATAAAGGTATCAGGGTAGGGATTGCATCAATGTTCCAGGTGAACAAATGATAGATAATCTGGTCTATATAAACAAAAAAGCATCCGGAGGAGCCGGATGCTTATACGATATATGATGATGTTAATCTCTAGATTACTTTTACATTAACCGCATTTAAACCTTTTTTACCTTGTTCTACTTCGTAGCTAACAGTGTCATTCTCACGAATGCTATCGATTAGGCCAGAAGAGTGAACGAAGATTTCGCTGCCACCTGAGCTTGGTTTAATGAATCCGAAACCTTTAGTTTCGTTGAAAAATTTTACTGTTCCTTCTTGCATTGTATTTATTATTAAAGTACTAAAGGTAAGTAAAAAAAATACAAATCACTCGATTACAAAGATTTTTGTGTCACTTTAAAATCTTTCTGAGAAACGTGTCTACGGTAAATGTAGAAAGTTGCCCACCCGGACCGTTCAGCGTGTAGTCAAATCCATGTGTAGCCCAGGGGAGCGTTAATAGATAATGAGGCACCCCGTTCTTCTCTAGCTTCGCTGCCAGACGAGTGCTGTGCCCGTAAGCAACAAGAACATCATTCCTGCCATGGATCAAAAGGGTAGGCGGACTATTTTCCGATACATATTCAATCGGGGAGGCTGACTCGTATCTGTCTGGCACCTGCTTATAAGTACCACCCAGGTAATTTTCCATAACATGACGTGAGTCCATTACCCAGCGGCTGGCAGGCTTACTGTAACCCCAGATCATATCTGCCGGGCCATAGAAACTAATCACCCCCTTCAAACCGGGCTCTACAACCTGATAAGCAGCCATAAGCGCTACCTGGGCACCAGCAGATCTTCCTAAAATAACAAGACTGGAAGTATCTATCTTTAATTGTTCAGCTCTTGCTCTTAAATAGGAAAGAGCCTTCCTGACATCTTCCAGAGATTTCGGACTTTGCCATTCAGGAGCTTTGTGGTAATTTACCGAAGCGACATGATAACCGCGGTTCGCCAGATAGGTATTCAATTCCGGGAGCTGCTTGCTGTCACCACTGCTCCAGGACCCTCCATGTACTACAACTACGCATGGCCTCATGCCAGAACTGTCCGCCTGGTAAAAATCCAGCGTAGCAGCTGGTCCGGCATCGTCAGCATACCGGAGCGTATTATATTTGGCAATAGATTTCCCTCGTGTCGCAAGCTTCCAAAAGCTAAAAGGAGGATCAGTGGGAGTAGAGACGTCTGTACCTTTAAAAGCCTGATTTAATTCAATCCGCAGATTGTCTGCTATAAGAAGAGCCCTGGCAACCGGACTGGCAAACAGAATCAATGCCAGGACAGAAATTACCGTTCCTGCGGTCTTAAATCTATCCGTGATGCTCGCCATGAGGATCAGAACCAGGGCAATCCCCATGAAAATAAGCGGAAACTCCGTAACCATTACCGCCAGTAACCATGTATGATAGGTGGGTGCGCTAAAAACGCTCAAAAGAGACAGTAACAAACTGGCTATAGAAAGCCCTAAACGGATCATATGAATGTGAAAAAGTGTTAAACGTTGTCTTACTGTGGTATGCTAGACCATAATTGAATATCTTTATGCACCAATTTGTTTATTTACTTTGATGAATTTCATAAAAAAGTCATACTTCCTACTGTGTTTCTGTCTTCTGTTTCAGCTGTCCGCTTTTGCGCAAGACGATAGCGTAAGCCTTAATACCATAATAGAAAAGGCTGTAAAGTACTCAGAACATTATCCACCAGAAAACGCTCATATACATTTTGACAAGCCCTATTACGCCGTTGGCGATACAATCTGGTTTAAAGCCTACATTGCCAGTCGTTTGCGGCAGCCGTCGCCATTGAGTAAGATCATCTACGTCGATGTAATCAACGAACGGGATTCCTTGATCGAAACGATCAAACTGCCTGTGTCGAACGGTATCGCCAGCGGAAACCTTACCCTGGCTCCACTTAATTATTCTCAAGGCAATTATCATTTCAGAGCTTACACCAACTGGATGCTTAATTTTGGCGAGTCGTATTTCTTTTCCAAAACGGTGACTGTAGGTAATACACTGAACAAAAGACTTTATACCAACATTGAACTCAATGGAAGCCAGTCTGATAAGTCAGCACAGATAAGCGCCAAAGTGCAATTTAAAGATGAGCAGGGCAAACCCTATGCAAACCGTAAGGTAAGCTGGAAAGTAGACTCCAAGTTCGAAACCATCAGTAAAGGCAGGGGTACTACAGACGGGAACGGCTATCTAACGGTCTCCGTCTCAAACAACAGCAAGGCAGTGCTCGACGCGGGAAGACTGGAAACGGTCCTTACTCTTGATGACAAGAACTTAACAAGCAACTTTCCGCTGAAATCTGCTCTAACAACGAATGACATTCAATTCCTTCCGGAAGGAGGGATCGCTATTGCGGGATTATCAACCAAGTTCGCCTTCAAGGCTATTAAAAGCGATGGATTAGGCGTTGGCGCTAAAGGAGATATAACAGACAATACAGGTAAAAAAATTGCAGACTTTGCGTCACAGCACCTTGGGTTTGGAGCGGTAACCTTCATTCCGGAACTCAATAAAACCTATGTGGCCAACGTAGCCTTTGCCGACGGGACGAGAGGAACGTTCAAAATGCCCGAATCGCTTACCGAAGGAATCAGCATTGCCGTGAACAGTGCAGACACCGCCAATCTATCGGTTCGTATCGCAGCGAGCAGCACCTTTCTTGACAACTATCGCAATAAGGCTTTTTACATTGTAGCACAGAGCGCCGGAGTTATCTGCTACGCAGCTCAGACGAAGCTTCAGAGCCAGATCTACAACGCTCTGATCCCGAAAAACAAGTTCCCCACCGGGATTGTGCAAATTACCCTGTTTACATCTTCAGGAATGCCTTTGAGCGAACGAATAGCTTTTGTACAACATCAGAATCCTTTTACAATAAAAATTACGAGCGACAAGCCGTCTTACCAGCCCAGACAAAAGGTTAAGATGAACATATCCGCAAAAAATCCGTTGAAAGTTCTTCCCGGAAGTTATTCTTTGGCGGTGGTGGATGAAACCAAAGTACCTTTTAACGAAGACGCAGAAACATCGATCTTGAGCAGCCTGCTTCTGAAATCTGATCTTAAAGGATATATAGAGCTTCCCAACTATTACTTCTACAAACAGGATGATAAGAAACGCGAAGATCTCGATTTGCTGATGCTAACCCAGGGTTACCGTGCCTTCGAATACGAAAACTACATGAACGATAAGTATCCGCCGATCTCTTTTATGCCGGAGCAGGGAATGGATATTACGGGTACACTTAGGCAAATGAATGGTATGCCGGTCAATAAAGGCAACATGCAGTTAAGTATACCGGATAAAAATATTTCGCTAAGTGTTTTAACGGATGCGGATGGCAAGTTCAGGTTCAGTAATCTTGATTTTCCAGACTCATCCAAAGCTATTTTGAGCGCCAGAAATAACATCAACTCACGAAATATGATGATCATGGTTGATGGTGCTGCATTTCCCGCAATCACTCAAAATCAGAATGTCGCCGATGAGATTGTCAACATAGACAGCGTTCTGAGCCCCTATCTGGAAAACAGTAAACGCCAGTACCGTACAGCCAATCTCCTTGACGAGGTAGTTGTAAAAGCGAAGAGCCCGGTCAAGCGACCTAGTCATGCTGACCACTCCTCCCTGAGCGGATTAAGTATGATGCCCGATCATCTGATAGAAGGTGAAAGATTTAAAGACTGTCCGTTTCTTATCAACTGCCTGAAGACATCCGCAATGGGATTGATCTTCGCTGATGAGCAGTTTTACGTAAACAGAGACTATAATGCCGGTAGGCGTGTTCCTGTACAGATATTTTTGAACGGCATGCCTATAGATGTTGTCGGTTTGAACTCCGTAGCTTCATCAGAAGTAGAATCCGTTGAGATCTTTTTAAAAGACGATCTGGGTACCGTGAACCGTCTGTACAATACCAATGGTGTCCTTGTGGTAAATACAAAGAAAGTAGAGAAATTAAAACTTAAGCCTGGTGATCTTGCCGATCTCTTACCTAAGAGCAATGTGGTTGACTTCACTCCCCTTGGATACCGGAAAGCCAGACAGTTCTACTCACCTAAGTATGAAGGTCCGCGCAAAGGGGTTATCAGTGCTGATCTGAGAACGACTATCTTCTGGGACCCGCTGATCACTACAGACAAGGAGGGGAATGCCTCTGTTGAGTTTTATAATTCCGACGGAAGAGGATCATTCAGAGCGATTATAGAGGGGATGGACAATGAAGGGAATATCGGACGGTACCTATACCGATACACCGTCAAATAAGCAATTAACAAGAAGAGCCGATCCTGATGGATCGGCTCTTCTTGTTAAATTGATACGTGTAGAAGTATTCTATTTCTGAACCCTTCCGGTTTTTCTATCATTTGCACGTCCGATTGCGTATCCTGTACCCGCACCGACAACACCACCTATAATGGCACCGCGTGCATTTTTCTTATCAACTAAGATACCGGTTACCGCACCTGCGCCTGCACCGATGGCGGCACCTTTAGCAGCAGAGCTCCAGCCTTTTTTCTGCGCCTGTGGTGTAGCAGTAGCTGTACCGTTTGAAGGAGACTGAACATAATGAACGGTATTAGTGTTCGAACTCTTTGGTTTGGCTGCCAGGGCTGCCGCAGCTGCTGTTGCCGCAATTTCTTTTTTCTCAGCCTCAAGTCTCTTTTCTTCTTCTAAAGCAGCCGAAGCTCTTTCGAAACTATCGAGACGTAAACTATCTTTGATCATTTTTAGTGAATCGCGTTGTGCCTGTAGATTTGCTTCTTGCTTACCGTTCGTGCTGCATGCAACAACTATTGATGCAAAAGCCAGCATAATGAATACTCTTTTCATAATTATCATTCTTGATATCTATTATAGACATAATGATGCCACAAAAGTTTAATCACAACAATAGATATATAACCGTTAAAGGTAAACACCTGATGTGGAGGATATAACTTTTGTAAAAAATTAAAACAATAATTGAAAAACTTATCATGTCCATACAAGGGTGCTCCATTAAAATGTAAAATTGTCCAGATATCTATACAACGTGAAGAGAAAATAAACAATTACACTTATTTTTATAGGATGACCGGAGTTTACGAATCTACCTATCAGGCCGCACGCTCGGTGGCTGCAACCGTCGAAGCACATTTTGCGCACCATCTGAATTCAGCTGCCGGAAAAGGCGTGTCAGATCTCGCTGAACATCCTCCGGCGTATTATATTGAGGCAATTATTGATGCTGCGTTTTGGGCGAGTCTTCGTAAGGAGGAGGGACGAAGTCCAAGGATATCCATAGCATTTCTTCCACCCGATCAGGTCGATAGCGCATTGTTATTCGGAAGCCGGCTAACCCTGAACTCGTTGGTGCTTACTAAACTGGCACCGGGTATAGAGCGACCCGGCGTCCACTTAGGCGTCTGGTACGACGAAAATGGCCTGTATATCTGGGGAACAACAATAAAACTGCCTAACTTTTGTTTTGTGCTCGATGTATCAGAGCCTGGACTGCTGGTGATCAAGCACAGAAGGATGTGTGGCTTTGGAAAGTATTCAAACGTAGCTGTGCTGAAAGGAGACCAGGTCAAAGTGGTGGATGAGTCTTGTGTTCATCATGCCGACTGTCCTCCAATTCTGAAAGCACTGCTCGATCTGTCCGCCTTCATCAATCACTCCGTCAACGTGCTGATTCAGCTGGCAGTATCCATGCGCGCCCATCATCAGGGAGGAATCCTGCTGGTGGTTCCCGCCGGTAGCAATGATTGGAAACGCTCCATCATCCAGCCCATGCAGTATCTGGTAGATCCACCCTTCACCGGTCTTGCCAATATGGTGTGGAAGGAGGGGGTAGACCGCAGCGAAAGTGTATGGCAGAGTATGCTTAACCGCGAGGTAGATAATCTTGCAGGTCTTACCGCAATTGATGGCGCTACCATCATCAATGACCAGCATGAACTGATCGCTTTCGGTGCGAAGATCAGTATCGCCGAAACCAGTACCCGGCTTGAAAGAGTTGCGCTTATAGAGCCGGTCGTAGGCGGCGAGGCTGATACCGTCCATCCTGGAAAGATCGGAGGTACCCGCCATCTCTCCGCAGCCCAGTTTGTGCACGATCAGCACGATGCTATCGCTCTGGTTGCTTCACAGGATGGCGTATTCACTATCTTCAGCTGGTCGCCCACCGCGCAAACTGTTCAGGCTCATCGCATTGATACCTTGTTGTTATAAAGTAAAATAATAGATACTGCATAACATTCATGTTGTAAGTTGCGTAATTAATAGATATAAACAAACACACATGAAAAAGCACTATAACCAATTCCTGATCTTAATGGCAGCCGTGCTGATATTAAGTTCCTGCGGAACCTCTACTCAAATTTTAGGGGTCTGGCAAAAACCGGATAGCAGAACCATATCCTATCAAAAAGTTCTGGTCGCTTCCCTAACCAACAACCTGAGTGCGCAGCAAAAAGTAGAAAGCGAGTTGGCTGCAATATTAAGCAGTCCGGGTGTCGTTGTCACTAAGAGCCTGGATGCCTTCCCGCCTAGCATGGAAAGCAAGAAAAGCAAAGACAAAGATGCATTGCTGAAGAAGCTCAGGGAGTATGACAGTGATATTATCGTAACCAATACTGTTGTCGACAAAAAGCTGCGACAGAGTTATAACAGGCCTTATTATGGTCCCTGGGGCTGGGGAGGTTACTGGGGATATCGTGGATGGTATGGCGGGTTCTATGATCCGGGATTCGCAGTAATGGATAAAGAGTATTACCTCGAAACAAATGTATTTGATTCCAAGACCGGAGATTTGGTCTGGTCTGCTCAATCGAGAACAAGTAACCCTTCCAGCCTGGAAAATTTCATTGAAGACTATGCTAAAGTCATCGCTCAAAAGATGATAGAAGACGGAATAATTAAGCAGTACTAAAATCAGAAAGTGGCTGTTTTCGATTTAAAGGCGCATTTTATAGAGATATCTATATCTTTGCGCCTTTATCATTAACGAATTACATCGCACATGATCAAATCTGTCTTCCGAATCTTCCTACTCTTACTACTGCCACAATTAATACTTGGTGAATCTTCTGAAAGTCGGGCTACGGCATTTACCGTGGTCATTGATGCCGGGCACGGAGCGCACGACAGTGGCGCTCTTGGTAAATATTCAAAAGAAAAAGACCTCGCCCTGAAAGTAGCTCTTAAACTTAGTACTAAGCTTAAAGCAAATGGCGTGAAGGTTGTGATGACCAGGAGCACAGACAAGTTTATTCCCCTTTATGAACGAATAGGCTTGGCAAATAAGGTGAAAGCCAGTCTTTTTATCTCTATTCATTGTAACTCCATGCCACTGAATAAGCGCAACCGGGCATCCATCAGAGGGACGGAGACATTCGTTTCGGGTTTCGGAAGATTGGATGAGCAGGATATCGCTCTCAGAGAAAATGCATCCATCCTTCTTGAAAAGGATTACAAGAAGAACTACGCCGGCTATGATCCAAAGGATCCAGAAAGCTATATTATTCTCTCGCTAATGAAGAACGCTTTCCGTACACAAAGCATACAGTTTGCAAGTTTAATCCAGAAGGAATATAAAAAATCGGGTAGAATCGACCGGGGCGTGCATGAAAAGAGCCTGGCTGTATTGGCAAGGGCAGCAATGCCGGCGGTATTAACGGAGATAGGGTTTTTAAGCAGTCCTACAGAAGAGAAGTATATGAGATCTGCTGCGGGGCAGAGTGAAGTAGTAACCGACCTCTCGAATGCGGTATTGGCATACAAGAAGTCGGTTAAAAACTAAAAACTAAAAAGACTTTTATTTGGAAGTCATAGACTTCAGCGACTGGAGGTCAGCCTTTAATTTTTCGATCTCAGCCTGCTGCTGCTTAACGGAGGCTACAAGGATAGCGATCAGACTCTCCATTTCCACGTCTTTAATTTCGGTTGTCTTAAAAGCATTCTTACCTGCAGGAACCATCTTTTTCTGGCTCTTTACAATTCCCGGAAGTACTTTCTGTACATCCTCCGCAATAAAGCCATATTGTTCTCCTGAAGGTAGCTTTAGCTTATTAGCCTGATTCTTATCATACTCAAACGATATAGGTTCCAATTGCTCAAGGTAAGACAAAGAATTAGTCAAAGGGCGTGCGTTTTGCTTTAGCTCATTATTAGTCACTGAGCTTGTTTGAGCTGATACTCCGGCAGATATACAAAGGAATCCCATTAGGAATAATCCGTTTTTCCAATTAAACTGTGTCATAAATGTATTTTTAAAGTTAATATTGTCCCATACAGGCCTGACGACCCGATTAAAATGTATTGCTTCCTGAAAAGTTCAGAAATTACCTAAGAAAGGTTGGGAGGAGGAGTAGGGATAGAGGGATAGAAAGTAACTATTTGAAAGTCCCTGCTTATAGTGGGTTGTCTGAACAGGCTTTTACATACAGGAGAAAGTGTGTTGTTTCCATCGTCTGATAGCCAGACTTCCTTAGCAGACACCTCTTTCGTATTCTCAGCTTCTTTAGTGTTAGATTCCGTCTCAGAGAGAACCATCTCAAAAGCCGGCAGGCGGTCTGCTAATATCAAAGACATAACAGATACGCCAGACTTTTCAAGAACGGCAAAGATCAAAAGTGACAGAATTATTAACCTTTCAAAAGTTAGCTTCATACTCTATGTTAAAACGCCTTTTCCCTCAAAATGTTTCGTTACGGATGTATCAAAACTATGATAATTAATATCTTTTATCGCTTGAATTCAGACGTGGAATGGAATTCTACATCAGGAAAATCACGTTTTGCCAGGTTGATAGCCCAGTCATTATCCGCCAAAAATACCGGGTTGCCATCTTTATCAAACCCGATATGTGACGACCGTCTCTGCATAATTTCCTGTAATGTTTTCTTGTCTTTGGCTGTAATCCAGCTCGAACGGGAGAAGGATAGTGGTCTAAACGCACATTTAGCACCATACTCATGCTCCAGTCTGAAGTTGATCACCTCAAACTGCAGGGCACCTACAGCACCGATGATCTTACGATTTCCCGGCTGCTGCACAAAAAGTTGTGCCACGCCTTCCTCTGTAAGCTGCTGTATGCCTTTTTCAAGTTGTTTGGATTTAAGGGGATCCCTGTTCTCCACCTCTTTAAATATTTCAGGAGAGAAGCTCGGAATGCCCTTGAACTGCAGTTCCTCACCTTCAGTCAATGTATCACCGATTTTGAAGTTACCGCTGTCATATAAGCCTACAACGTCACCTGGCCATGCTTCTTCCACAAGGGTCTTGTCATTAGCCATGAAGTCCATTGGATTCGAAAACTTGAGCTTTTTATTCAGGCGGGTATTGATGTAGAACTTATTTCGTTCAAATTTTCCTGAACAGACTCTTAAAAATGCAATTCTGTCCCGGTGTTTAGGGTCAAGGTTTGCGTGAATTTTGAATACGAATCCGGTAAAATTCTTCTCGTTAGCATACACCATACGCTGCTCCGCTTCGCGACTTGCCGGGCTCGGTGCAATGTCGATAAAAGTATCCAGCAATTCACGGATGCCGAAGTTGTTAATAGCACTGCCGAAAAATACAGGCGCCAATAATCCTTCCTGATACATCTCCTTGTCAAGCGGTCCGTAAATTCCCTCTGTAAGCTCCAGGTCGCCTTTAAGCTTGTCAAGATGTTTGGCAGCCAGATATTCGGACAACAAAGGGTCATACAGATCTTTTACCTGTATAACGGGCTCTGTAACCTTTGATTTATCAGACTCAAATAAGTTAAGCTGATTACCGTAAATATTGTAAACTCCCTTAAAAGTATGACCCTGTCCAATAGGCCATGACTGTGGGCAAACACTGATAGTCAGCTTAGTTTCCAGCTCATCCAACAAATCAAAAGCATCTTTACCTTCACGGTCCATCTTGTTGATGAAGATGATTACCGGAGTGTTACGCATCCGGCAAACTTCCATCAGTTTCTCCGTCTGCTCCTCAACTCCTTTCACACTGTCAACAACCAGAATAACACTGTCTACCGCAGACAAGGTACGGTAAGTATCCTCGGCAAAGTCCTTGTGACCAGGAGTATCCAGAATATTAATACGCTTCCCCTTATATTCGAAGCCCATCACAGAGGTAGCTACAGAGATTCCTCTTTGCTTCTCAATCTCCATGAAATCGGATGTCGTATTTTGATTAGCCTTGTTGCGTTTAACAGCACCGGCAGTGTTGATGGCACCACCAAACAGAAGAAATTTTTCTGTCAGTGTTGTTTTTCCCGCATCGGGGTGACTGATAATGGCGAAGGTTTTTCGTTTTTCTATTTCTGGATGGACACTCATTGTTTCAAAGAAAGCGCTGGGGCTGTAACGTTATAAAAATTAATGGCTGCAAATGTACCATTTAAATATGATAAGATAAGATGCTGCTGACGGCTTAGAATAAAGTTTGTGCGCCACCCGGCCTTAGCCTGCCAAGATGCTTATACGCCAGGTCGGTAACTTCCCGTCCCCTGGAGGTTCGCATCAGGAAACCTTCCTGGATCAGAAACGGCTCATATACCTCTTCTATGGTTCCTTCATCTTCACCTACAGCCGTCGCTATGGTCTTCAGACCCACAGGCCCCCCTTTGAATTTATCGATTATGGTCACCAGGATCTTGTTATCCATTTCATCAAGTCCATGGCTATCTACATTAAGCGCATTGAGCGCATATTTAGCGATCTCCGTATCAATCGTTCCATTGCCTTTTATCTGAGCAAAATCACGGGTACGGCGCAACAGCGCATTAGCGATACGTGGAGTGCCACGGCTTCTTCTGGCAATTTCATAAGCGCCCTCATCGCTGATTGGGGTCTTCAAAATTGAAGAACTGCGAAGCACAATCGTGGTTAACAGCTTCGCATCATAATATTGTAGTCGAGAGTTAATGCCAAAACGAGCCCTCAGAGGTGCAGTAAGAAGTCCTGAACGTGTTGTGGCACCAACTAATGTGAATGGATTTAATGATAACTGAACAGATCTTGCGTTAGGACCCGATTCCAGCATAATATCGATCTTGAAATCTTCCATAGCCGAATACAAGTACTCTTCCACAAGAGGACTAAGACGGTGTATCTCATCAATAAAAAGGATATCGCCCTCTTCGAGGTTGGTGAGCAAACCTGCAAGATCCCCCGGCTTATCCAACACGGGACCGGAGGTGATCTTTATATTCACTCCCATTTCGTTAGCAATAATATGAGATAGTGTAGTTTTTCCTAATCCCGGAGGGCCGTGAAGCAAAACATGATCTAGAGACTCGCCGCGCAATTTAGCTGCCTGTACAAATATCCGAAGGTTTTCAAGGATCTTAAACTGGCCGGTAAAGTCCTCAAAAGCCTGCGGCCTGAGTACTTTTTCAATATCACGATCTATAGAAGAGAGGCGTTCTGCATCCGGGTCCAAATTCTCATTCAGCATGCCGCTAAATTACAAAATTCATTATCAATGTGCTAAGTTTATTGGTAACCCGTTTAAAGGGAGATCGATAGGCTGTAAAAATAGAAAGTCCCGCATCGCAGGACTTTCTTCGTTGTTTAACTGAGGGAAAAAGAACGATTTGTAAAATTCTTATATATCTTACTAAGCTATTAGAAAGCACTGAGAATAAGGGATCATGGTTTTGATGAAGCGGTCTTTTAATTTACCCAGCACCGCAGACTCGTTGCTAACGGGTCTTGATCCATTTTCTTCGGTTCTTCTTAGTTTTATGATTTGAGCTGTTTTAGTAGTTTTCATAGTGTATAGATTAAGGTGAAGGAGGTATTATTCTTGTTCGTTATCAGATAAATTATTTTTTCTCAATTCGGCTTCTCTCTTCTGCCTCTGCAGTTGTTCGACGTCGCGATTATCAGAAGCATTCTCGGGGTTGGAAGGATTTTCCCATGAAAGTTCATCCTTCTCATTCTCGCCTGTCTGATCCTCTTTCGGAATCTTTAATTTATTTACAACAACCATATCTCTCAATGTTATACCAGATGAGATGCCAATACCGTACCAAAGTCATCGAAATATGAATATTCTACTCAGAAGGCAGTCTGGGTCGTTTATCCGGTCCTTAACTGTTCAAATACTGTAACTTTTTGTAGACGCTATTGTCCTGAAAGGTTCATAAAACGTTCAGGTGTACAATGAAAAGGACAAGTAGATAGCTAAACGGACTTAATATTCTTATTTTTGCAAAACAAATACTTGAAAATATTATGGCGGAAACAAATACGTATAGTGAAGATAGTATAAAGTCCCTCGACTGGAAGGAGCATATTCGCCTGAGGCCGGGGATGTATATCGGGAAGTTGGGAGATGGATCTGCTTATGATGACGGAATTTATGTACTGCTGAAGGAAATTATCGATAACTCCATTGATGAGTTTGTAATGGGTGCAGGCCGTACCATTGATGTTAATATTTCTGAACATAAGGTCTCTGTTCGCGATTACGGCAGGGGTATCCCACTCGGAAAGGTGATCGACTGTGTATCCAAGATCAACACGGGGGGTAAGTATGACTCCAGGGCTTTCCAGAAATCAGTAGGTCTGAACGGTGTGGGTACAAAGGCTGTTAATGCCTTATCATCAACGTTTATTGTGCAGTCTTACCGGGACGGGCGCACGAAGATTGCCGAATTTAGTCAGGGAGCCATTATTCGTGACGAACCCGAGAAGGAGACCACTCAACGCAACGGTACAGCTATAACGTTTCACCCGGACAATACCATATTCAGAAATTACCGTTTCATTCCGGAGTTTATTGAGAACATGATCTGGAACTATGTGTTCCTGAACGCTGGTCTGGTTATTAATTTCAACGGCAAAAAGTACTTTTCAGAGCGCGGGTTGCATGACCTCCTCGTCAAGAATACAGATGCAGAAACGATTCGATATCCGATTATTCACCTGAAGGGGGAGGATATAGAGGTCGCAATGACGCATGCCCAGCAATACGGTGAGGAATATTACTCATTCGTAAACGGACAGAACACAACTCAGGGTGGTACGCATCAGGCTGCTTTCCGCGAGGCAGTAGTGAAGACGATAAGGGAATTCTTCAAGAAAGAATTTGATGCGTCTGATGTGAGGGCGTCCATTGTAGCCGCCGTTTCAATAAGAGTGCAGGAGCCGGTATTTGAATCGCAGACAAAAACGAAGCTGGGCTCCCTGAATGTCGGTCCGGATGGTCCTACTGTCAGAGCCTTCGTCAATGATTTTGTCAAGAAGAGTCTGGATGATTATCTGCACAAATACCCACAGGTTGCTGATGCGATGCTTAAGCGTATTCTCCAGTCTGAACGCGAGCGCAAAGACATTGCGGGAATCAAGAAACTTGCTAATGAACGGGCTAAAAAGGCATCGCTGCATAACAGAAAGCTGCGGGATTGCAAGCTTCATTTTGACGATAATCACGAACGTAAGCAGGAAACGACGCTCTTTATAACAGAGGGAGATTCGGCAAGTGGTTCAATTACCAAATCCAGAGATGTAATGACGCAAGGCGTTTTCTCACTAAAGGGAAAACCTCTGAACTGTTTTGGGCTTACCAAAAAGATCGTATACGAGAACGAAGAGTTCAACCTTTTACAGCATGCGCTCAATATCGAAGATGGTCTGGAAGGTCTGCGATACAACAATATCGTAATCGCAACAGATGCGGACGTCGACGGCATGCACATCAGGTTGCTGATCATGACTTTCTTCATCCAGTTCTTTCCTGATCTGGTAAAAGCCGGACACGTATTTATTCTGCAGACACCCTTGTTCCGTGTAAGAAACAAGAAGGAAACTATTTATTGCTACAGTGATGAAGAACGGAGAAACGCAATCGCAAAGCTTGGCAGTAAACCGGAGATCACCAGGTTCAAAGGTTTGGGAGAAATATCACCAGATGAATTCGGCCTTTTTATAGGTAAGGACATGCGCCTTGACCCTGTTATCCTGAGAGATTCCAATAACCAGTCTCTTCTGCAATACTTCATGGGCAAGAATACACCTACGCGTCAGCAGCATATCGTCGCCAACCTTCGTGTTGAAAAAGATGATACCCTTTTGTTGCCGAAAGAAGAGGAGCCAGCGGAAGAATCTGCGGCCTGAGTATAAGTAAGCACAGAAGAAACTGTTCAGCTTCTTATTCTGCAAGAAAGCAGGTAATGATACAGATAAAAGAAGAAGGGGTTAACTCAATCAATGAGCTAACCCCTTCTTCTTTTTACAAGCGTTTACCTATTTATAAACACTTGATACGTTGGTGATCTTCCATCCCTGATCTGTATTAGAGATAGTTACATAATTGATCTTAGAGAAGTTCTCGTAGTCCATTGTAACTTTCACAATAGTTTGAGCATCTCCTTTTTCAATGATGGAATAGTCAGTCTTGCAGTTCTGGTTGATATTTTCTGAAATTTTCAGCGAATTAATTAACTCCATTTTATTGTAGTTAATAACCTTATTTCCCTGTGCAAGGGTGAACTTAACATTGTTGTCCAGAATTTCCTCAATTCCTTTAACTTTTCCTAAGGAAACAGCCTCAACATAAGTCTTTATTGCGTAGTCCATGGTCAGATAACCTTTGTCAACTTTTGCGTAACCAACAGAAGTAATAATTATGGAAATTAACAGTGCAGCGAGTATAGATTTTAGAGCTTTCATAACATTTAGAATTAGTTGTTCTTTGTATATTATAAGAACAAATATAGGTGGCGAATGGTTGTTTTTTCACCCTTCCAATGCACTTTTAACCAAAATTCAAGGATGCTGAACCGCACTTGAAAATCCTGCAATTATTAGGTTTTTAACCGTCAAGGTGTAACAGTTTTTTGGCCGAAACCAGCATAAATAGCATTGTGATTTCAGACATATTTAATCAAAAAAGTGTGATTATAGTCATATTTGTTTCTTCTCAAAGAACACAAGGAGCTGTTCTTCTACTAACTCACCCATTGTCCGGCATTTTTTGAAGGCCCCCTTCTTGTGATAATCCCATAATTCTGCCGCCAGCTGCTCCACTTTTTCTCTGGGTGAAATCTCATGTTTTTTCATTACCTGCAGAACATCACTAAGTCTGTAATGCACAAGCTTCATCCGGTTGTTGATCAAACTCCTTTCTTCTTCCTGATACTGCCTCATGGTCGTTTTATCCATGTGCTGTATCCCCAGCTGAACGAGTTTGTTATTCTCCTTAAAATAATGCGGCAGGTAGAAGTTCCTGCGACCTTCATAAGACTGCTGGTCAAAGTCTATTGCCCTTATCCGGTATTGGTTACCTTCAATGTCCGGCGTAATGTGAACCACATAATTATAAGACCGCATATCGCCCAATAAGCGAATAAAACAGCGCTCATTGAACTTTACAAATTCCTTGCAGATCCGTATCTGGTTGAACTTGGACGTATTCGTTCTTTGCTGAATGAATACGTCGCCTGGCAATCCCGAAATATGTTCCTCGATCAATGTGTTGTTGTCCGTCAGGTAAGAGATCCGGTTCGGTGAGAGGATATGCTCCAGCTCAATTCCATATACCCTCGAGGCATCCGCCACCTTCACATAGAAGTAATCATAGTTGTCATTAAACTTATTCATTACCCTGATCCGGAAAGGTTTGGAATTTCCAAAAGTACAGTAATCAATCTGTGCAATATGCAGATGCTCCATTACCTGCATATCACCATCTGCATTCATCAGGGCATATATATAGTTGAGGTTAGGAAACAGCTCGTTCATTTCGGACTGATCATAATACACTGTTTGCCACAGGGTATCGTTTCCTGCTTTATCAAGCAGGGGAGTGCTGAACTGAAAACGTAACAGATCAGAGTACTGGACCGGGAGCTTTACTTCCCGGTTATATTTCAACAAATACTCTCTTAGCGGATCGTGAATCGGATAGAAAAACTTTTTCTTTGAAGGGACGTCTGCTCTTGTCTCAAACTGCGTCATGATAGACTGATTAAATTATTTCAAAATAACTTCCGTAGCGCCATATCCGAACTTCTCTTTGCGGGCATCCAAAAACGTTTTTACATGGTTATTCCGTCCCAGCGTCTTATGTATCTCCTGCTTAAGGGTGCCGTTTCCTATCCCATGAATGAAGGTAATAGAAGGGAGCTTATGCACGATCGCAGCATCCAGCGCTTTTTTGTAATGGTCCATCTGGATCTTCAGGATTTCTGTATTGCTTAGAAACTGAAAATCATCTCTGAGCTTCTCGATATGAAGATCTATTTCTGCAGAAGGTTTCTCAATAATTTTCTTTTCAACAGCAGGCTTGAAAAAACTCTCTTTCAGCTTCTCAGGGTCAATAACCAGATCATCCTCATCTATCCGAAACACCCAGGCCTCTTTGTTTAAACGCGCAACCTTTTTCCTGGCGCCGGCAAAGTCTCTTGCTTTAAACTTCTCGGTATATTGGATGGCTTCGGGTATCGCGACGTTTGACTTAGAAAAATACAGGGCACGGATTACGAAGCCAGGCCATACACTGAGATCTGATAAATTCGAGGAATATATTTCAACCGCACTCTGTGGTTGTATGCTGCCGGCAAATTCGCCTTTGCTTACGCCTGCCTTGTCTGTTATCAGAGTGGTCAGTAATTGGAATGACGTATCGTTCACCAGGTGGAAGTGCACAACTGAAGCTTTGTTCGGATCTGGCACCACCGCCAGAAAAATCCCCTTTGACTCAAAGGTATCGGAAGCGACGGGTGCATCAGCCTGGTATTGCTCTGCCGCACCAGCATATTTATGTCCGTGTACTCGCGTAACTTTTGTAATTAAGACAGGAATTTCAAAGTCATCCTCGCCCGTTACTCCGATCATGTCATTGCTGATGATGCGGGTAACATATCCTTCCATTTTTTCGTCAACGAAACGAACAAACTCTCCTAACTTAAATTCCATTTTGTAATGTCTTGATTTAGTAACAAACTTAGATAAAAAATGCCTTTGGCAGCAGGTTTTCCATTTCTTTTGTACTTTAGAACGTGTTAAAGATTGCATGGGACACCAAGTATTCCCACCCCTTGCCAGCAGGACACCGGTTTCCTATGCTGAAGTACGAGCTCATTCCCGGGCAGCTGATGTATGAGGGACTCATCACTGATGAGAATCTGTTTTCCCCCGGTATGGTATCCGAAGATATTATATTGCTTACACACCAGCGTGATTACTGGGAACGTCTTCGTGATCTTGCGCTAACCCCGGCTGAAATCAGAAGGTCCGGGTTCCCCTTGTCAAGGGAGTTGATAGACAGAGAGCGGCAGATCGCACAGGGGACAATAGATGGCTGTCATTACGCTATGCAATACGGTATAGCTTTCAATGTTGCCGGGGGGACGCACCATGCTGGCTCGAACTGGGCAGAAGGTTTCTGTCTGTTAAACGATCAGGCTGTAGCAGCCAATTACCTGCTGCATCGCGAACTTGCCCGCTCTGTGCTGATCATAGACCTTGATGTGCATCAGGGAAATGGCACAGCGGAGATCTTCCGGTCTAACCAGAACATATTTACGTTTTCCATGCATGCAGAAAAGAATTTTCCATTTCGCAAGGAGCAGTCGGATCTGGATATAGGCTTGCGTGCGGGGACAGGCGACCAGGAATACCTCGATATTTTGAATCGACATCTTGAGCCGCTCTTTAATAGTGCGGAGCCCGATTTTGTGTTCTATTTATCTGGAGTGGATGTACTGGCAACCGATAAGCTCGGACATCTTGCTTTAAGCAGGGAGGCGTGTAAAGTGCGCGATCAGATGGTTCTTTCCCTTTGCAAAAATCGAAAGGTGCCTGTTCAGGTAAGTATGGGTGGCGGTTATTCCCAACGGATCATTGATATTGTTGAAGCGCATTGCAATACCTATCGCGTCGCCAACCAAATTTACTTTTAGGGGAGATTTTAGGGGAGAGGACCAGGCCTCTCCGCCGGTAAGTCACTTAAGTTCTTAGTATAAGCTCTTAATCTATTCGTATTTACATAGATAAGAGCTCTGACGGTTTGTTCTTACCTTGAAGCTGGAATTCGCAGGTACGTCAAATGATCGTCCGCTGGTGTAAGATTTCCACTCAGATTCGCCCGGTAGCAAAGCAACAAGTTCACCTTCTATTACCTGCATAGTTTCCTTAGCCGAAGTGCCAAATTCATATTCGCCTTCCTCAATGACTCCAATAGTCGATTTTCCTTGCTCCGTCGTGTAACCTAATGATTTAACAGCACCTTCAAAATATTCGTTTACTTGTATCATATATAGTATTTTTTAGGGGAATATCTGAATTTTAAATGAGATCTTATGAAAAAGCCCCAGGGTAGGGGCTAGAAAGGTCGATTTTTAATTTGGGTAACTAAAGAATACCAGGATGAATGGTATATTATATCTTCGTATGACCGCTTGGGGACTTATTAAGAAAAGATGTGCCAAACTTCTGATATGCGTTAACAACATGCTACTCAGCACCAAAACCTAAACCGGAGCGGGCGAAGTTGTTGAATATATCCACAATCTGCGGAGGAACTGTTCGATGCACAGGGAGAATGGAAATTCATTTGTTATAACATTTGCTCTTTTTCTATTTAATATCTATATTTGCACCTCATTTAAAAAAAACTAATTAACTAACAATGTACGCAATAGTAAATATAGCCGGACAGCAATTCAAGGTTGCAAAAGACCAGCAGATCTTTGTACATCGCTTACAAGGAGAAGAAGGCGCTAGTGTTGAATTTGACCAGGTATTGTTAGCTGCAGACGGAAGTAACATCAAAGTTGGTGCTAATGCATTAACAGGTGCTAAGGTTTCAGCTAAGATCGTGTCTCATTTAAAAGGAGATAAAGTAATTGTCTTCAAGAAAAAACGTCGTAAAGGCTATAAAAAGAAGAACGGTCACCGTCAGCAATTCTCTAAAATTGAGATCACTGGTATTACTTTGTAATTAACGAAATAATCCAACAAACAGAATAATAACCTGAATTGAGCAATCAGTTCATAATATAAAAAACATGGCACACAAGAAAGGCGCTGGTAGTTCGAATAACGGTAGAGAATCACATAGCAAACGCTTAGGTATTAAGATCTTCGGTGGTCAGGCAGCTATTGCTGGAAATATCATTGTACGTCAGCGTGGTACTAAACACCACCCGGATAAGAACGTTGGACTAGGAAAGGATCACACGATCTTTGCTCTAATCGACGGTACAGTAGTATTCAGAAAGAAAGCTGATAACAGATCATACGTTTCTGTTCTTCCTGCTGAGGCTCCTGCTACAGCGGAATAATAAAAAATACTTTTATATAGAAAGGTTCTTGTTTCTTTGAAGCGAGGACCTTTTTTTTTGGAGTTATCTACTGTCCGGTAAAAGTAGCTTGTTTTCTTCAGTCCGAAGTCTTTGGATAATGCCGGCGTCAGGTCATGAGATGTTCTTCTACTATGACACCATTCTATGCAACCCATAAAAGGCGGCTATTCTCCCGTGATAAGTCCGACTGTAACAGCCAAAAGTCGGACTTTTTACTGCCTTTCATCTGAACCTATATGCTACCATATAAAGTGTCTTATACTGAATTTACCTTACAAAAATCGGACAGTTAAACGGCTTTGTATTTACAACGATTAAAGTTTGTACGGATATATCTTTACACTAGAAATAAATCATATAGATTTACTTTGAC